>Ga0228622_1001155_pt1 | contig 11943 bp, 10 predicted proteins | sample 26DmetaG_FD_186035 | JGI IMG/M metagenome (GOLD analysis project Ga0228622, IMG submission 186035) | Seawater microbial communities from Monterey Bay, California, United States - 26D | ecosystem: Environmental > Aquatic > Marine > Coastal | place: USA: California | collected 2016-10-01
AAGGTCTTAAAAAATACTTTAATGATTTTAGTTTTAAACATCCAACACCAAATGATATTAAAAGATCTATGGAAAAAGTTTCTGGGATTCATTTAGATTGGTATTTAAATGAATGGACTCAAACCACACATACAATTGATTATAGTGTTCGAGGTTTTAGGAACAAAACAATTATTTTACAAAGGCATGGTAAAATGCCAATGCCAATAGATGTAAGAGTAACTTATAAAGATGGTTCTTCAGAAGATTTTAATATTCCTTTACAAATGATGAGAGGCAATAAGCCTACAAGCGCTACAATTTTAAAAGATTGGTCTTGGGCCAACCCTATCTATAGATTTGAGGTTTTGAAAGAAATTAAATCAGTAGAAATAGACCCGTCTAAATTGATGGCAGACATTTATCCATCAGACAATAAGAAGTAAGAGAATACGATAACTTAAAAAAATAAAAGCGACATTTTATGTCGCTTTTATTTTTTGTCTACCTGTTCTAACAGTGTATTTATCTTATTATCTTTTGGAAGAAACCCTTTAAGCATTAAACCCACCCCAAAAACAATTAATAAGATACCCATAAACCGTTTTATTCTATAAACTACGGTTGAGGTCATTTTATTTTTTAATTGTTTTGCTAAAACTATTTTACCTAAATCAGTGATAAAATAACTGCAAATAATAATACTGAAGTAATAAAAAATATGTGTTGGATTCATGTCTAGGGTTGGTCCTATTACCACAATTAAGCCTAGCCAGAATGCAAGTACTCCTATGTTAATGAAGTTTAAAAAAAAACCTTTAAAAATTAATTTAAAATAATTGTTGTTTACAGGTAATTTTATAGACTCTTCAATTTCTTTTTTTTCAGATTTGTCTAAATAAGTGATAGCGCCATAAACAATTAGAATGAGGCCACCTATAAAAAATAAACGTGGATCGTCTTTTATTCTCTCAAGTAAATGTCTGCTTCCAAAATAAGCAATCACGATAAAAGTTACATCTCCTAAAATTACCCCTAAATTAAAAGCAATAGCAGCTCTAGCCCCCTTTACAATACTGGTTTGTATTAACATAAAAAAAACAGGGCCAATCATAAAAGAAAGAAAGAACCCAAAAAAAATTGCATTTTTTATGTCATATATATCCATGTGTTAAAGATACATTTTTTAGACATCATCAAAATCAATGGAAATCTTTGATGAAGTTGGATGTGCTTGGCAGGTTAAAATAAACCCCTCGTTAACTTCATCATCAGTAAGAATACTATTTTTAACCATTACTGCTGTTCCTTGGGTTACTTTCCCTAAACAACTAGAACACACACCTCCCTGGCAAGAGTATGGTGCGTCAACATCATTTCTTAAAGCAGCAGCTAAAATATTGTCTTTTTGGTTCATAGTGAAACAGAGCTCTTCATCATCCAGCAAAACCGTAACTTCTGTTTGACCATCCTTTAGTTCAGAACTGCTTTCTTCATTAATTGATGCTGTAAATAATTCAAATAAAATTTGAGATTCTTTGTAGTGGTTTTCTTTTAATGTAGTTGAAACAGTTTTAATCATTTGTTCAGGACCACATAAAAAAGCAGTCTTAAAAGACCAATTTTTGTAAATATTTTTAATAAAGTAATTTGTATGACCTTCGTCAATTCTTCCAAATAAAGCACCCTCTTCATTCTGTCTACTAAATACATATTCCAAATTAAATCTTGTATCATAAGCTTTAGATAGAGCGTCTAATTCGGTTTTAAACATAGTTTCATCTGAAGATTTATTTCCATAAATTAACGTAAACGAAGATGAAGGTTCTAGCTGTAAGACTGTTTTAATCATTGATAAAACGGGTGTAATTCCACTCCCAGCCACAATACCTAAATAATTAGTACTTCTAGTAGGTTCTAAAATAAATTTTCCTTCGGGCTCATGAACTTCAATTACATCACCTGTTTTTAAGTGGGATATTGCGTAAGTAGAAAAAACACCATTCTCAACTCTCTTGATGGCAACTTTTAATTCACCACTATTAGGGGAAGAACATATAGAGTAAGATCTGCGTATTTCTTTAGCCTCTATAGTTGTTTTTAGGGTAACATATTGCCCTGCTTTGAAGGAAAAATTATCTTTCAAATGCTCAGGAATATCAAAAATAAGAGAAACCGCATTTGCAGTTTCTTGAATGTAATTCTTAATGGATAACTTATGGAATGTACTCATAATGGTTACACGATTTTGTTTTCAACTAAATATTCTGCTATTTGTACAGCATTTGTAGCTGCTCCTTTTCTTAGGTTGTCAGAAACGATCCACAAATTTAAGGAGTTTTCTTGAGATTCGTCTCTTCGAATTCTTCCCACAAAAACTTCATCTTTTTGGTGTGCAGTTATTGGCATTGGATAAATATTATTTTTTATATCATCTTGAACAATAACCCCAGGCGTTGCACTTAATAACTCACGAACCTCTTCAATTTCAAAATCATTTATAAATTGAACATTTACAGCTTCTGAATGCCCTCCTGCTGTTGGAATTCTAACTGCAGTGGCAGTAATTGAGAAAGAAGTATCTCGTAAAATTTTCTTAGGTTCTTTTACCAATTTCATTTCTTCCTTCGTGTAGCCATTATCTAAAAAAATGTCGCAATGTGGTAGTGCATTTCTTCCGATAGGGTGAGGGTATACCATTTCCCCTTTTATTCCGGCTTCTTCATTATCTAACTGTTGAACTGCTTTTACTCCAGTTCCAGAAACAGACTGATACGTAGAAATAACAACACGTTTCATTTTATATTTTAAATGAAGTGGAGCGAGCGCCATAACCAATTGAATTGTAGAGCAATTTGGGTTGGCAATAATCTTATCATTATTAGTTAAAACATCGCCATTAATTTCTGGTACAACTAGTTTTTTTTCTGGATCCATTCTCCAAGCAGAAGAATTATCGATTACTGTAGTTCCAACCGCTTCAAATTTTGGCGCCCATTCTAAAGAAGTATCACCTCCAGCGGAAAATAATGCAATGTCTGGATGTTTGTTTACAGCATCTTGTAAGCTAACAATAGTATAGTCTTTATTTTTAAATGAAATGTGTTTTCCAACAGATCTTTCGGAAGCCACAGGTATTAATTCAGTCATCTCAAAATTCCTCTCTGCTAATACTTGAAGTATTACATTTCCTACCATTCCGGTAGCACCCACTAAAGCGATTTTCATAAAATATTAGTTTAATTTTTTTCGTGATTGGGTTCATTTCAAAACCCAATTCACAGATTTTTAATTAACAAGCTACAAAGATGCTAAAAAATGTTTTGAAGACTTCAATTAATAGTGGTAAGAAATAGATAAAATTTAAAAATTCTTCAAATACAAAGGAAATGTTGAATTTTCAACGTACTATCAAAAATTATGCTAGTTTTGTGGGTGAAAGTCTGTAAAAGACAAAATAGATTGTTTAACAAATTTGGTATAGCATGCAACTGTACAATAAGTTAAGCGCCAAAGAACGCGCTGCATTAATAGATGAGGCTGGAAAAGACCGCATCACAATTTCATTCTATCAATACCACAAGATAGAAAACCCACAATTATTTAGAGATAAATTATTTTTAGAATGGCACATTCTGGATGTGTTGGGTAGAACCTATGTTTCCTATGAGGGCATCAATGCTCAAATATCAGTTCCCTCTGAGAATTTTTTTGAATTAAAAAATCAGTTAGATACCATTTCTTTTTTGAATAATATTCGATTAAACGTAGCTATTGAGCAGCACAATAAATCGTTTTTAAAATTAAAAATAAAAGTTAGAAACAAGATTGTTGCTGATGGCCTAAATGATGACACTTTTGATGTAACAAATAGAGGCATTCATTTAAATGCTAAGGAATTTAACCAAATGTTGGAGGATCCTAATACTATTTGTGTAGACATGCGAAATCATTATGAAAGTGAAATTGGTCATTTTGATGGAGCAATGACTCCAGATGTAGATACCTTCAGAGATTCACTAGATATTATTGAAGAGGATTTAAAAGAGAATAAAGAAAATAAAAACTTATTGATGTATTGTACCGGAGGTATTCGTTGTGAAAAAGCATCAGCATATTATAAACACAAGGGTTTTAAGAATGTTTTTCAGTTAGAGGGCGGTATTATTGAGTATACTAGACAAGTAAAGTCTGAGCATTTAGAAAATAAATTTTTGGGGAAAAATTTTGTGTTTGACCATCGAAGAGCCGAAAAAATATCAGACCATGTTATTGCTAACTGTCATCAATGTGGTTCCCCCTGTGATGTTCATGTTAATTGTGCTAATGAAGCATGTCATTTATTATTTATTCAATGTATTGATTGCTCAGAAAAGATGGAGAATACGTGTTCCTCTGAATGTCAAGAGGTCATTCAATTGTCATATGAACAGCAGAAAGTACTCAGAAAAGGAAAACAAGCCAGTAATAAAATATTTAAAAAAGGACGATCAGAAAAGCTAAAATTCAAGAAGTAAAATAGCATAGATTTTAATTATAAAATTAACTCTGATTTTTTATACTTTTTACAATTAAATGATTGTGATAGATTCCGTATATTTACTCGTTACAAAATATATTTTTAATTCTACACTACAATAATTTGTTAGAATATTAGAAATGTATTTTAGTAGGCTAATTGAAGTCATTTTAGCTAAAATTATTAAGAACTCTAAGAAGCTTAGCTTCTAAAAATATATTACTTTATGGCATGTGGAAGCTGTGGTACAGGGGAAGACGGTAAACCAAAAGGATGCAGGAGCAATGGAAGTTGCACAACAGGAGGTTGTGAAAAATTATCAGTTTTTGATTGGTTGTCAAACATGACATTACCAAGCAATGAAACACCCTTCAATATTTATGAAGTGCGTTTTAAGAACGGACGTAAGCATTTTTACAAGAATACAGAAAATTTAACAATCTCAATGGGAGATGTTGTTGCAGTTGAAGGATCACCTGGTCATGATATTGGGATTGTCTCTTTAGGTGGAGAACTGGTGAAGGTTCAGATGAAAAAAAGAAAAGTATCTTTTGAAAGTGAGGACGTAAAGAAAATTTATCGAAAAGCTTCACAAAGAGATATTGATGTCTGGGAAAAAGCTCGAAATCGAGAATTAGAAACTCAAAAAAGAGGTAGAGAAATATTAGGAAGATTGGGGTTGAAAATGAAACTTTCGGATGTTGAGTATCAAGGAGACGGCAACAAAGCAACTTTTTATTACACAGCAGATACTCGAGTAGATTTTAGACAGCTCATCAAAGATTTAGCAGGTGCTTTTTCAATTAGAGTAGAAATGAAACAAGTTGGAGCAAGACAGGAGGCCGCTCGTTTAGGAGGTGTTGGCTCTTGTGGAAGAGAGCTATGTTGTTCTACATGGCTTACAGATTTCAGAAAAGTTACAACATCAGCAGCCAGATATCAGCAGTTGTCTTTGAATCCATTAAAATTAGCGGGTCAATGTGGTAAATTAAAGTGTTGTTTAAATTTTGAATTAGACACCTATTTAGACGCTTTAAATGATTTTCCAAAACAAGAAAAAATTTTGAAGACTGAAAAAGGAGATGCAGAATTTGTAAAAATGGATATTTTTAAAAAGACACTATGGTATACCTATAAAGAAAATAGATCCAAATGGTTTAAACTGAGTTTAGAGCAGGTATTAGAAATTATTGATTTAAATAAAAAAAATGAAGTTGCTATTCCTTTAGAAGAATATGAATCTGAAATAGAAGAACTAGTTACTGTAGATTTTGAGAATGTAGTTGGTCAAGATAGTCTTACACGTTTTGATGTTCCAAAAAAGAGCAGAAGAAGGAATAGAAAAAATAAAAACAGAAATAAAGCTGCTGTAGGCGCTAAGTCTTCTCATTCAAAAAGGCAACAAAAACCGAAGAATTCTAATCAGTCAAATAATAAATCGCCAAACGCTCAGAAAAGAAATAACAATCAGAATAAGCCACAGAATAAGAGAAGAAAACCTAAATCAAATGGTAACAGTAATCAAAAATAGTAAGAGATTAATTCTTGTTTTAGGAATAGTAGTTTCTTATGTTTCTTGTGATTCCAATAGAGTTTTTGACGAATATAGAGCACTCAAAAAGAACAGCTGGACACAATCGGACTCACTAGGTTTTAAGTTTCAAATCAATGATACACTTTCAAGAAACAACATTTACATTAACATCAGAAACAATAAGAATTACCAATTCAGTAATATCTATTTAATTACCCATGTAGTTTTTCCAAATGGCAAGAAAATTGTAGATACACTTCAATACGAAATGACAGATAAAAATGGAAATTTTTTAGGAAAAGGAATTTCAGAAATTAAACACAGTAAACTTCTTTTGAAAGAAAATATTATTTTTCCAATTTCAGGCCAGTATTCTTTTTCAATATGGCAAGCGATGAGAAAAAATGGTGAGGTTAATGGAGTTAGTCAATTACAAGGGATTTCAGATGTTGGTCTAAGAATTGAAAAATTAAATTAGGATGAAGAAAAAGAAACAAACAAATTTTAAAAAATACATCATACGATTTTGGATGTTGGTTTTGGGAGGTTTCATATCTGTTTCATTAGTTTTCTTATTGGCATCATGGGGTGTTTTTGGAACACTGCCAACGTTTGAAGAATTAGAGAATCCAGAAAAAAATTTAGCAACTGAAGTGATCTCTTCCGATGGGGTAACTCTAGGAAAATATGCATTTAAAAATAGAACTCCTGTAGGCTTTAAAGATCTTCCAGATAATCTTGTACATGCTTTAATTGCAACTGAAGATGAAAGATTTTATGAACATTCAGGAATAGATTTTAGAGGATTGGCAAGAGCTATCGTAAAACTTGGAAAAGGCGGTGGAGCTAGTACAATTACTCAACAATTAGCAAAAAACTTGTTTAATAAAGGGGGGTCCAGTAGTACACTAAAAAGATTAACTCAAAAAGTAAAGGAATATATTGTAGCAACCAAGTTAGAAAGGCAGTATACTAAAAATGAAATCATTGCTATGTATTTAAATACTCAAGGATTTCTTTTCAATGCTATTGGGATTCGTTCGGCTTCTAGAATATATTTCGGTAAAGAGCCCAAAGATTTAGATGTCCAAGAGTCGGCAATTTTAGTTGCAATGTTAAAAAATCCGCGCCAGTTTAATCCTAACAGAGAGATTTCCAAAAAGAAATCCCTAACCAGAAGAAATGTAGTTTTTGCACAGATGGCAAAGAATGAGTTTATCTCTCAAGAAGAAAAAGATTCACTTCAAATCTTACCATTAAAAATAAATTTTACTCCAGAAAGTCATAATGACGGGTTGGCTACCTACTTTAGAGAGTACCTTCGTGGGTACTTAAAAAAATGGGTTAAAAATAATCCAAAGCCTAATGGAGAATCTTACAATATTAATAGAGATGGATTAAAGATTTATGTGACCTTAGATTCGAGGATGCAACAATACGCTCAGGAGGCAGTTCAAGAACATATGTCAAACCTTCAAAGCTATTTTTTCAAAGAACAACAAAAAAATGAAACAGCTCCATTTTATGATTTAGAAGAGGAGCAAATAGATGGCATTTATAATAGAGCAAGAAAAAGATCTGATCGATACAGAAGGATGAAAAAAAATGGATATTCAGTCAAACAAATAGACTCCGCTTTTAATGCATCAACTGATATGAGAGTTTTCTCATGGAATAATCAAAGAGAAGTAGATACCATTATGTCTCCAAATGATTCTATTACATATTACAAATCCATTTTAAGATCAGGATTATTATCTATTGAACCACAAACTGGACACATTAAAGCTTGGGTTGGTGGGATAAATCATAAATACTTTAAATACGATCATGTAGAACAAGGGAAAAGGCAAGTTGGTTCTACATTTAAACCCTTCGTATATGCAACTGCCATAAATCAGTTAGGCTTATCTCCATGTGAAAAATTTTCTAATACACCTTATACTATTCCAAAAGGAAGGTTTGGGATCCCGAAGGCTTGGACTCCAAAAAATTCTGGCGAAAAATATGGAGGTGAAATTTCTTTAAAAGATGCTTTAGCAAAATCTATTAATGTTATATCAGCTAGATTAATAGATATGGTAACTCCAGAAAATGTAGTACGTTTAGCAAAATCTGCAGGTATTGAAAGCAGGGTGCCTAAATCACCATCTATTGCCCTTGGCTCTGTGGAATTATCACTGATGGAAATGACTGGTGCTTATGCAACTTTTGCCAACAAAGGAATGCGAGTTGAACCCAATATGTTATTACGTATTGAGGATAAAAATGGTACAGTCTTAGCAGATTTTACTCCAGAAACTAAAGAAGTTTTGAGTGAAGAATCCGCCTATGTTGTATTAGAATTATTAAAAGGGGTAACCACAGCTGGCTCTGGAGTAAGACTTCGAACTTCAGCACATTACTACAAAGATATTATTACTGGGTTTCCTTATAAATTCACCAATCCAATAGCTGGTAAAACTGGAACTACTCAAAATCATACAGATGGATGGTTTATGGGAGTTGTGCCCAATTTAGCCACAGGTGTTTGGACAGGTGGTGAAGATAGAGCTGTTCATTTTGAAAATATTGCAGAGGGTCAAGGAGCTACGATGTCACTTCCAACTTGGGCATTATTTATGAAGAAAGTATATGCAGACAAAAGCTTAAATATTAGTGAAGAAGATTTTGAAAAACCTGAGTATGTAGGAATAGATACAAATTGCGGCAAAGAACCTGTAGATAAAAAAAATTCAATTAAAAAAAGACCATCAGAAGATGATGATACAGATTTTTAATACTGATTGACTTCTATTATAACAGGTGTTTGAATTCAAAAAAAGAATAAATGATTAATAAAAAAGTAAATAATGTTAGAGAAGCACTCATAGGAGTTGCAAATAACATGACATTCATGTTAGGAGGCTTTGGCTTATGTGGTATACCAGAAAATGCTATTTCAGAGTTGGTTAGATTAGGAATTGAAAATTTAACATGTATTTCTAATAATGCAGGTATTGATAATTTTGGATTAGGACTATTATTACAAAACAAACAAATAAAAAAAATGATTTCTTCTTATGTAGGAGAAAATGATGAGTTTGAAAGACAAATGCTTTCAGGAGAATTAGAGGTTGAATTAACACCTCAAGGAACTTTAGCAGAAAAATGTAGAGCTGCTCAAGCAGGTTTTCCTGCTTTTTATACTCCAGCAGGTTTTGGTACTGAAGTAGCAATAGGTAAAGAAACAAGAGATTTTGATGGTAAAATGCATGTTCTTGAGCCGGCTTTTAAAGCTGATTTTGCCTTTGTAAAAGCATGGAAAGGCGATGCAGCAGGAAATCTAATATTTAAGGGAACAGCTCGAAATTTTAATCCATTAATGTGTGGAGCTGCAACAATAACTGTTGCAGAGGTAGAAGAGTTAGTCCCTCTAGGAGTTTTAGATCCTAATCAAATTCATACTCCGGGAATTTTTGTGCAACGAATTTTTCAAGGAGAAAAGTTTGAAAAAAGAATAGAGCAAAGAACCGTTAGAAAAAGAAGTTAATTATGTTAGATAAAAACGGAATAGCTAAGAGAATTGCAAAAGAAGTAAAAAACGGTTATTATGTTAACTTAGGTATTGGGATACCTACGCTAGTCGCCAATTTTGTAAGAGACGATATTGAAGTAGAATTTCAAAGTGAAAATGGTGTTCTTGGGATGGGGCCATTCCCTTATGAAGGAGAAGAAGATGCAGATATTATAAATGCAGGAAAGCAAACCATTACTACAATGCCAGGAGCAAGCTTTTTTGATTCTGCAACCAGTTTTTCAATGATCAGAGGAAAGCATGTCCATTTAACTATTCTTGGAGCGATGGAAGTTTCTGAAAATGGAGACATTGCCAATTGGAAAATTCCCGGTAAAATGGTAAAAGGTATGGGTGGTGCTATGGATTTAGTAGCCTCTGCAGATAATATTATTGTAGCCATGATGCACACGAACAAACGTGGTGAATCTAAATTATTAAAAAGATGTTCCTTGCCTTTAACAGGAGTTGGTTGTGTAACTAAAGTAGTGACCAATTTAGCGGTTTTAGAAATTAAGAATAATCAGTTCTATTTACTAGAAAGAGCACCCGGTGTAAGTGTTGAAGATATTCAAAATGCTACTGAAGGAACTTTAATTATTGAGGGAGAAATTCCAGAAATGAATTTATAAATTGATGTTATGAAAATTATTTCTTACAACGTAAACGGAATTAGAGCAGCCATTAAAAAAGGAATGCTAGATTGGTTACAATCCGCAAATCCAGATGTAATTTGCATTCAAGAAACAAAGGCACAGCAAGATCAGGTAGACGCTGAAGTTATTAAATCTGCTGGATATCCATGTCAATATTGGTTTTCTGCACAAAAAAAAGGATATTCTGGAGTGGCTATTTTTTGTAAACAAGAGCCAAATCATATTGAATATGGCACTGGAATAGAAACCATGGATTTTGAAGGGAGAAATATTCGTGTAGATTTTGATGAGGTTTCTGTAATGAGCATGTATTTACCGTCAGGTACAAATCAAGCAAGACTTGACTTTAAGTTTAATTATATGGATGAAATTCAAGAGTATTTAAATAACTTGAAGAAAGAAATTCCTAATTTAGTTATTTGTGGTGATTATAATATTTGTCATGAAGCTATTGATATACACAACCCAAAAATGAAAGGGGTTTCTGGATTTTTGCCTGAAGAAAGAGCATGGATTGGCAACTTTATAGATACTGGTTTTATAGATAGTTTTCGCCATCTAAATAAAGAACCTCATCATTATAGTTGGTGGAGTTATAGAGCTAATTCTAGAGCGAATAATAAAGGTTGGAGAATTGACTACAATATGGTTTCAGCACCCTTAAAGGAAAATATTTCTAGAGCATTTATTTTGCCAGATGCAAAACACTCCGATCATTGTCCAATTGGTGTAGAATTACAATTTTAAGAAATGAAAAAACATTATTTTTTAGCACTTTTTTTACTTTCAACATTTGCTATTTCACAAGTTAAAAAAGACAGCATTAGCGTTAATAAAGATACTGTGAGTCAATCGTTAGAAGAGACGCTGTACTCTGCTAAAGACATCGCACTTATAGACAGTTTAGTTCTAGAAAACCAACTTCAATCTGTTTTCATGGATGAAATTAGGGAATATTACATCCCTAACATAGATACTACAGATGTTTCAGAAATACCTTTAGATGTTAATTTATTAAAAGATAGACTTTCAATAATTAATGAAACTACTCCTTTTCATCTTGCTTTCAATCCTGCATTAGAGAAAATAATTAAATCTTATTTAAAAAATAGACGGAAATATTACCCAAATTTTATGGCGAGGGCAGCGTATTATTTTCCAATGATTGAAAAGTATTTAGACCAATATGATATTCCTTTAGAAATGAAATATTTGGCTTTAGTTGAATCTGCTTTGAAGCCAAAAGCAAAGTCTAGGGTTGGTGCTACGGGTTTATGGCAATTTATGTACCCAACTGGGAAACAGTACAAATTAAAAGTTAGTTCTTACGTAGACGAAAGACAAGATCCAATCAAAGCAACAATTGCTGCATGTAAGTATCTAAATGATTTATACAGAATATTTGGAGATTGGGATTTGGCTCTTGCAGCTTATAACTCAGGGCCAGGAAATGTTAGCAAGGCAATAAGACGATCCGGAGGGTATAAAAACTACTGGAATATTAGACCATTTTTGCCAAGAGAAACCGCAGGGTACGTTCCAGCTTTTTATGCCACGATGTATTTGTTTACATACGCACAAGAGCATCACTTAACAGGAAGTGTTCCAGCAATTCATTATTTTGAAACGGATACTATTTTAATAAAAAAAACAGTAAGTTTTGATCAAATTACTGAGCAAACAGGAATACCAACCGCCA
>Ga0228622_1001160_pt1 | contig 11909 bp, 10 predicted proteins | sample 26DmetaG_FD_186035 | JGI IMG/M metagenome (GOLD analysis project Ga0228622, IMG submission 186035) | Seawater microbial communities from Monterey Bay, California, United States - 26D | ecosystem: Environmental > Aquatic > Marine > Coastal | place: USA: California | collected 2016-10-01
ACCTTCAATGACATCTGCAATCTCAGAAGGATACAGTGCATTCAATAGATTTCTAGCTTTGATGATCGCACCACTATCCAAGACCTCAGACAGTTCATCTAACGTAAGACTCTTTGTTATGTTTTTTTCTATATCCATGCATACATTATCTACCTAAAAATATGCCATGCCAATTTTTATTTGAACAATAAAGATTGGAAATTACGTTTAGAGTTATGTGTTGGATAATTAAGCTTGTAGATACTTAGGTTTCTCACAGATACTTTAAATTATTTAGTTAGAAGATTGCTTAACCGAAAGAGTTAAAAATCATGTCTTATTCCAATCATGGTAGATTTTATATCTAAGTTTACACCATCACCAGAACCTGCCTCACTTGACGAATGACCTATATAGATCCTTGATGCTTTGGAAAGTTTGTATTGCATTCCAATATTGTATCCATCTCTATCATAAGTCGAACCCTCTTTAGCATCAGTCTGAGCATAAGAATACTGGAGCATCATTGGTCCTGATTGAAAAATTATGCCATACCAGTCGACTTCACCATCTGCATTGCTGCCCGTAAACATTTTATTATCGAGCCCTATATCTTCATGCATATACCAAAGCTTAAGTTTATTTTTATCCTCTAGGATAAAAGTTTTAGTTAGTGTAAATTTTTCATTATAGTCTTGATTATCAGCACTGGTTACAGAGTTATCTATATTTTTAGCATAAACAATATCAAAACCTTGGGTTAGAAAATTTTTATATTCAAACCCAAGACCTATATCGTCTTTAGTAACTGTATTTGAGGTTCCTTCTCCTAAGCCATATATAATGGCAAACTTAAAATCTCTGTTTTTAAACTCATAATATATTGACTCTCTCCAGTATGAACTGTGAGCCATTGAGCCTTGTGAAATCATCCTGGTATCTCGAGCTTGTGAAATCGTATCATGCAAGATATCGTGTTTTGCGAAAGATTTATATGGAGATTCAAGTGAACCAAATTTAAATTGACCAATAGGTGTCAAAAATCCAAGCCAACCTTGCTTGAGAGTAAATGTGCGGCAGTCGGCAGTAGAACTACAATCTTTACTATCACCGGTTGCGATACCATCTCCCAAATCAATCGCATACTCAATTTTATAATTAATCGCATAATTGCTACTTATTGAGGACTTACCTTTAATACCAAGCCTACCATTTCCCTCATCGTCACGAATTGATGATAATTTATTGTTAGTAGAAGTTGAATTATCAGAATTATCATACTGAACCCAAAGTCTTCCATAAAATGTTACATTGGAGAAATCTTTCTGACTAGCCAAAACTAGACTATCACTGAAACATAAACAGAGAAGTATTACTGAACTATAATACTTGCTTAAACTTTTTTTACAGGCCATTAGGTAATATCACTTGATGAATTATTAACACAATCGCAACACTGGCGCCTAAACCAAACATCATCTTACCAAAATCTTTTGCAATAATTGGGAAAACATATTTAAAACGATAGTTTTCAATCACTGATGAAATTGCTAATTCTCTTCCGGTCAATAATCCTACAAATACCCAAGTAGTTGACATTGGTAAATCATTTAGTTCTTTAAAGAAGTACAAAATAAAAGCATAAACCAGATTTATTATTGTTGAAGATCTTGCGAATCTGGTGCCATGTTTATTTATCACAACCTCCTGAATACGGCCGCCACCAGTATAGAATACATATCCTAGTATAGAGACAGTAGCAACAAGAACCATTAATAAGTCACCAAGCATTAATTGTCTTGGTAAAAAAACTGCAATATTAGCCATGTCATGTTGCAACCAAGCAAACCATAGCCAACCGCTAGTAATCCATTGTCCTACTCTCCAAAATTTAACATGTTCGGGGTGATCTTTTTTTTCATTTATATATCGTTCTAACACTACCCAGATTACATATGCTGATATTGCTGCTACTCCATAGCCAACTATAGATTTCATAAGCACTTTTTCGAGAACAGTAAATGATGCAAATGCTGAAAGAACCAAGAAAGTTGTCGATACAGGAATGCCTTTGCGGGTTAGAAGTAATAAAACAGCTGGAGCCATAGCATGGTACCACTGAACTTCTTGGAAAGGGATTCTTGTTAATCTTCCATATGAAATATCTCCATTATAATTTATCCATCCATAAGTTATGGTGTATACCAACATTACAGAAGCAGCCATCCATAACGTATACCATTTGAAATGTGCTTTATTAGAAGCTAAGAAAGTCCCTAATGTTTGAATCGAATCATTTGCTATTACTGAATAAGCGGCCAATAGAAAGCCGACATACATATATATTAAACTAAGTTCCATTTATTTCCCCACCCCATTAAAAATTTAATATCTACTCTGACTCCATTTATATGAGAATAGTAATTTATTCAAAAATATTGTAAAGATATTTATTGTTAAAGTTTTGTTAAGATTATATTTATATATCTTCACAATTTTTATACTCAATTGAATAACCAAAAGATCTAGCGGTTCTTATCTTCATTTTACAACAGTTATCTGGCTTGAGAGCCTTTCTTAATTCACTCATATGCACGTCTATTGCTCTATGACCTATATTAACTCTCTTATCCCAGACAGAATTTATAATTCCTTGGCGCGAAAATACTGTATCTGGATTCCTTACTAGGAATTCTAATATTTTATATGCTTTAGGGGATATGTTTATCTCTTTATTACAGCAGTATGCTCGTCTAGACCTATTATCTATCTTTAGATCTTTCCATTCTGTGTATCTTTCAGCATTTTCAACCAAAATGCTATGTCCTTCCTCTGTCATGAACATTCTCAAGTATTGTTGCTCTTATAAACGCATGGTATCATCTCATAAACTTTAATAAAACAAATAAATGAAAGAAATTTTAATCCATAAATCCGCTAGCTATATCGAGGAAGACAGAGACTATTATTACTCTGATACAAGAGACAAACATGGGATGATACAGCCAAGTGATGATATGGTAAGCGTTACATGTGATTCTAAAATATTTAAATCAAACCCCACAAAACAGGAGATCTGCTCGATATATTATCCATTTGAAAAAGAGTCATTTCATAGGATATACCTAGGCATTAGCTTTCCTTTATTTGCTAATAATTGGGGTGCTGCATTTCTCAGACATCTAATGTATCTAATAGAGCCAGATGGAGGAGTAATCCTCCCGGTTTATGCTGAGCGACAAGGCGTTGAAAAAAACTACTGGTCACGAAGTTCTCTTGAGGTAATTTTCCAAAGCAGACAAAAATGGTGGGGCATGAGCAATATTTGGGCTGAAAATGATGGTGTGATGTCTATGAGAATTGGTAAAAAACAACCGCCTAAAAAAAATAGCACTTTAAATTATTTTCTAGAAAACATGAATAAGAATCAAATTAATGAGTCACCAGATAATCATTATAAAAATCTATCAGAACAACATGACAACGGTATTAACAGTGCAATTATCGAACAAGTTATTATAAATACATATGGAAGAAAAAAACCGATATCACTATGCAACATACATGGTGACTCTCTATTATCCTCTGAACTACTAATGAGTGATTATATTAATATTCAACAAGCAACTCAGGTAGTTAATGATGATCAAAATATTAAAGACTTTAATAAATATTTAGTACAAGGTTTTGATTCAAAACTTAAAGTAATATCTCATAGCGAAGAATTCTTAAACCTTCACACCAGTTTTGATGTGATTTGTATGATTAATATTTTTGAAAATGAGGATGATAATAAAAAATTAGAATTTATAAAATCGGCATTTAGTAAGCTGAACAAAGAAGGCTGTCTGATAATCAAAGATACTATTTTTAATGATGAAGAATTTATAAACAAAATTAAATCAGAGTTGGATGGCGCTGATCATGGCCAATACTCATCGATTGTAGCAACAAAGCATAATAAGAATACTAATATTGCTCATTACTCAGATATTATATTCTCAGAACTTCAGTTAGAAAATGAAAAACGAAATGATACTTTTAATATCTTACAGAAAAAATGAATATTGAAGCATTCCTAAACTCTCTAAGCAGTTTCATTTGGGGTCCATTCACACTATCACTACTATTTTTAGTCGGGCTTTATCTGATGATAGGTTTGAAGGCTTATCCACTTAGAAATTTAAATAAAGGCTTAGAATATTTATTTAAAAAATCTACTCTTAGCAATAAACGAAAAAGAAGGACAGGCGGAGATATATCATCTTTTGAATCATTGATGACCGCATTATCTGCAACTGTTGGTACTGGTAATATTGCTGGCGTTGCTACAGCAATATTTTTAGGAGGTCCTGGCGCAATATTCTGGATGTGGTTGACCGCGCTTGTCGGTATGGCAACTAAATATGCAGAAGCATTCTTAGCTATTGTTTATAGAGAGAAAAATACAAAAGGTAATCATGTTGGTGGACCGATGTATTACATAAAAAACGGACTAGGGCAAAAATATAATCTACTTGCTTATGCGTTTGCCTTTTTTGGAATGATAGCTGCCTTTGGAATTGGTAATGGCGTCCAATCTAATTCGGTTGCACAAGTTATATCAATGGAACTAGATATTTCCAGAGCTATGGTTGGATTTATAATTGCTATATTGGTCATGCTGGTAATTATAGGAGGTATTCAAAGCATTGGTAGAACAGCTGCAAAATTAGTACCCGCGATGTCTCTAATATATATTTTGGGTGGATTATACATAATCGTATCTAATTTTGAGTTGGTCCCTACTATTTTTTGGCTGATCATAGATTCAGCATTTAACACTACGGCTGCATCGGGTGGTTTTGCGGGGGCAACTGTATGGGCTGCTATAAGGTATGGAGTATCAAGGGGTGTTTTTTCTAATGAAGCTGGCCTCGGGAGTTCACCAATTGCACATGCGGCAGCAAAAACAAATGACCCTAAACACCAAGGATCTATCTCTATGTTGGAGCCATTAATTGATACTCTTCTGGTATGTACAATTACAGCTTTTGTTATTCTTATAAGTCAGAGTTGGTATATAGGTTACAACGGTGCAGCTTTAACAACCTATGCGTTTGACTCTGCTATTCCTGGTATTGGTAAATATATTGTAATTTTTGGTTTAGTTCTTTTTGCATTTAGCACCATAATTGGATGGAGCTACTATGGTGAAAAATGTGCTGAGTTCTTGTTTGGAGAAAAAGTAATATTATACTATAGAATACTTTGGGTGGTGGTAATTCCTATTGGTGCTGCTGTAGAATTAAATTTAGTATGGCTGGTTGCAGATATAATGAATGGTCTAATGGCCTTGCCAAATCTTATAGCACTATTGTTGTTAAGCCCTATAGTATTCAAACAAACAATGAAGATAAAAAATAACATTAGTACATAGCAATGGTAGATAAGAGAATAAATCAGCATATTATATCCGCTCTCAATGAGGATCAGTATCAAAATGATTTAACATCAAAATTATCCAAGAATATAGAAGTACAAGCCTCAATCATTTCAAAAGAATCTTTTTATATATATGGCTTAAATTGGATGAAAGCTGTATTTAAAAAAGTTGATAAGAATCTGAAAATAGACCTAAAGGTTAGAGACGGTGAATATATAAATAACAAAAAGATAATTGCTAAAATATCTGGAAAAAGCAGATCTATATTATCAGCCGAAAGAACTGCTTTGAATTATCTTCAAACAATGTCTGGTGTATATGATAAATGTATAAGATATAAAAAGAAGATTATTCACAAGCCAAATATTAAAATTCTTCATACAAGAAAAACTATTCCTCTAATGCGTTTACCTTTAAGCGAAGCTTGTTCTGCTGCTGGTTGTAACCCTCATAGATATTCATTATCAGATGGAATTTTATTGAAAGAAAATCATCTAAGAGTTATAGATAATCTAGAAGAATTCATCCTCAAGGCAAATAAGAAAAAACAGAAAGTTATCATAGAGGCAAAGTCCCCCTCTTTTGCAAAGAAGATCTCAAAACTTAAAATAGAAAGAATCCTTTTGGATAATTTTACACCAAAACAGATAAAGGATTACTTAAAATCTTACAAGAAACAAAAAATAGAAGTGTCTGGATCTATAAATATTAATAATATAAAAAAATATGCAATTGATGGGGTGAATTTTATATCTATTGGCTCCCTAACTAAAAATATAATTTCTAAAGATATATCGCTTTTGATTGAATAACTTTATAGTTTTTTCTAACTAATATATAATAATACGATGAACAAATCCTTCGATGTCCAAACGTTTTTAAAAAACTTTTTATCTAAAGAAGAATCATCAGGTTTTCTACTTCTAATATTTGCAGCCTTTGCTTTAATAATTGTCAATAGTCCGCTTCAATCATTATACTATGATCTTAAGTATCTCCCACTGTCTATTGATATAGGCGAATTTACATTATCTAAATCCGTTGAACACTGGGTCAATGATGGATTGATGGCAATATTCTTTTTCGTGATTGGTTTAGAGTTAAAAAGAGAGATGTTGGAAGGCGAATTGTCGAGTTTTTCTAAAATAATCTCCCCGGGCATAGCTGCAATAGGAGGCATGTTGTTACCCGCATTAATTTATATATTTCTTAATTATGATTTAGAGCAAAATTTAGTTGGTTGGGCGATACCTACTGCAACTGATATTGCATTTTCTTTGGCTATACTACTCATTATCGGCAAGAGAGTTCCTATAGGTTTAAAGATATTTTTATTATCTCTAGCAATTATCGATGATTTAGGCGCTGTTCTTATTATCGCATTCTTTTATTCATCTGATTTACAGATGATTTATTTGCTTTATGGTGCTATGTTTTTTATCGCACTCATAATGATTAACTTGCTTGATGTCCAAAGAAAAATAATTTATGTTATTTTGGGAATATTTTTATGGTACTGCATTTTAAAATCTGGTGTCCATGGAACGCTTGCGGGAGTACTTCTTGCAACAACCATACCCAACAGTTCAAGAAAAGATAATGAGCTCTCAATGTTAAAAGATCTTGAACATCCAGTTCATAATTATGTAGGGATATTCATTTTGCCGCTTTTTGCTTTTTTCAATAGCGACATTAACTTTCAGGCTTTATCTTTTGATAGCTTTATGAGTCCAATCTCTACTGGAATAATGCTTGGTTTACTACTAGGCAAACCAATTGGTATTACATTATTTACATACTTATCTATTAAGCTAAAAATATGCACACTGCCTGATGGTATAAAAATGATAGATATACTTGGTATATCTTTTTTATGTGGCATTGGATTCACAATGAGTTTGTTTATTAATAATTTAGCATTTAGCTCAATAGAATTAATTGATGCAAGCAAATTAGGTATTTTTGTTGGTTCTATAATTGCTGCAGTTATTGGTTATAATATCTTAAAGAAAAGGTTTGGATAGTAATATACGCAACTTGATTTTCAGATTAAGTTTACGTTCCACCAATAGTTATATTATCTATTAGCATCGATCCAGTTCTAATTCTATTTCTATTATCCACATCATCTCCGAGGGATACTATATTCTCAAACATCTGTAGTAAATTAGAAGCTACTGTGATTTCAGTGACTGGATACTGTATCTCGCCATTTTTAATTAGATAGCCAAAAGCACCGCGTGAATAATCTCCAGTTAATGAATTAGCACCGCTTCCCATCATATCTGTTATGTAGAGACCATCAGTCATATTTTGTAATAAATTGGCTTCAGGTTTTTTAGATGAAACAAGTATGTTGGTCAATACTCCATTGCCGGTACATTTTGATTTTAGTTTTCTAGCAGCATATGTATCGAGTAAATAAGTTTTTAATATGCCATCTTTTATAATATCTTTTTTTTGAGTTAATACTCCCTCAGAATCATAAGGCCGTGTTGCGGATCCATTTGATAAGCTTGGATCCTCTTGTATGTTTACAAAATCTGGAAATATTTTTTTATCTATCTTGTCTATAAGAAAACTAGATTTTTTATATATTGAAGATCCGTTAATAGCGGATAAAAAACTACTTATCAGAGATGAAGTCATTTCCGGTGAAAACAGGACAGGACAAACCCTAGTTTTTATGGTCTTTGCACCAAGTCTAGCAATAACGCGTTCTGCAGCTTTTTCACCTATATGCTTAGATGATTCCAAAGCATCAAAATCCCTCGTTGAAGAATACCAATAATCTCTTTCCATCAATTTATTTTGCTCAGCAAGCGCTATACACGATAGAGAGTAATCTGTTGAATCAAACGTTCCATAGGCACCGTTACTATTTAGAATCATATGGGTGTTATCTGAAAACGTAAAAGAGGATCCTTCAGAATTTGTGACTCTTTTGTCCTTCTGAAAAGCACTACTTTCACAATCTTTCGTTAAATCAATGATGTTTTTGATATCTAGCGTTTTAGGATAATAGATATCCATGTCTTCCCATTTTTGTGTTGTATATTGACTCTCTGGCAATCCCTGGCAATCATCTGCTTGAGTGTTAATAGATATATTCTGAGCTTTTTCTATTGCCTGTTGAATACTTTTTTCAGATAAGTCGTTAGTAGAAGCACTTCCTTTTTGATAGTCTTTATATACGGAGACATTTAGCGCCATATCTTGATGATATTCTATATTTTCTACTTCACTGGATCTTGCAGTGACAGAATAGCCATCTGATAAACTCATATTAAATTCATAATCAAATTTACTATCTAGTTTATTTATAATTTTTTGTAGTTTATTTTTATAGTCTGAAATACTGTTATCCTTATTCTTCAAACCTGAGTACCTCCAACAGTTATCTCATCAATTTTTAGCGTAGGTTGCCCAACACCTACGGGTACACTTTGTCCATCTTTACCACAAGTGCCGACTCCATCATCAAGCTTCAAATCATTTCCAACCATTGAAACTTTTTTTAAGACTTCTGGGCCATTACCAATCAGAGTCATACCTTTTATAGGCTCTTGTATTTTACCTTTTTTTATAGTGTAAGCTTCTGAGGCTGTGAAGACGAACTGACCATTAGTGATGTCAACCTGACCACCCGAAAAATTAACCGCATAAATCCCGTCTTGGACTGATTCGATAATCTCTTTAGGATTATATTCACCTGGCAACATAAAAGTATTAGTCATTCTTGGCATCGGTAGACACGCATAACTCTCTCTTCTACCATTGCCTGTTGGATCAACATTCATAAGCTTTGAATTAATTTTATCTTGCATGTAACCTTTTAAAATACCGTTTTCAATTAATGTATTACACTTAGTCTCACAACCTTCATCATCTATTGACAAAGAACCTCTTCTCTTTGAGATTGTTCCGTCATCGACTATGGTACATTGATTAGAAGCCACCTGTTTGCCAATTAAATCCGAAAATGCAGAGGTTTTTTTTCTATTAAAATCACCTTCTAGACCATGTCCAATAGCTTCATGTAATAAAACCCCAGGCCATCCAGGTCCAAGGACTACTGTCATCGCACCTGCTTTACCATCTACAGCCTCTAGATTAACAGTCGCCTGCCTGAGAGCTTCGTCTGCAAATTCATAACCAAATTTTTTCCCTATAATCTCTTCATATGTATATCTGCCTCCACCACCGGCGGAGCCTCTTTCTCTTCTATCGCCAACTTTTAAAATTACCATGACACTAAATCTTACTAAAGGCCTATCATCAAAAGCTTTAATACCATCAGTATTAAGTATTAAAATTGAATCGTAAACGCCAGCTAGACTCACAATCACTTGATCAACCCTGTTATCTTTGCTACGTATATATTTATCAATATCCTTTAAAAACTCAACTTTTGCATTATCTTCTTTGTAGCTTAGTGGAGAAATTGGCTCATATAATCTACGAATCTCTTTTTCAGTACCTATTTTTATTTCTTTGTCTTGCCCGCTATTAACAATACATTTAGATGTATTAGCTGCAGAGAGTAAATTTTCATATTGGAAATTATTGCTATAAGAAAAACCTGTCTTATCGCCGGAAACTGACCTTATACCAACACCACTATCAATATTAGAAGAACCATTTTTAACTATACCGTCTTCTAATTGCCAGCTTTCTGAATTAGTATACTGAAAATATAAATCTGCAAAGTCTATATTAGTTGGACAGGCAGCCGATAATACATTTTCTAATTTACCATCTGATAAATCGTAACTACTAATTATGTGATCTTTTATGAAATTCATTTTTTACCTATAAGATTAATATGTTCTAAAACTGGAAACTTTTCTCTGATAGAATTCAGTTTATTTAAATTAATTTCTGATTCTATAAACCCTGATCCAGATGGCAACCTTGATGAAATCTGACCCCATGGATTAACAATCATACTATTGCCATGGGTCTGTCTTCCGCTAATGTGATATCCATCTTGACAAGATGTTACAACATAACATAAATTCTCTATGGCTCTCGCTTTAACTAAAGTTTCCCAATGGACTTTTCCAGTTTGCTCCGTGAATGCTGATGGTATCACAAGTATTTCTACATTGGATTCCTTTTGTAATCTAAAAAGCTCTGGAAACCTTAGGTCATAACAAATCGCCAAGCCTACTCTGCCTATGGGTGTTTCTATAACTTTTAAATCATTACCACTATTGAAGACTTCAGATTCATTATACGACTCGTTAGAATTAGGCAATTCAACATCAAACAAGTGTATCTTGTCATATCTGCTAACTACCTCTCCCATTTCATTGAAAACAAAAGTAGTAGACGTTACCTTTTTTGGGTTATCGGTCTTTATAGGAATTGTTCCTGCAATTATCCATATCTTGTGGTCTTTCGCTTGTTGAGAAATAAAGTCTTGAATTGGGCCACTTCCAACAGTTTCGCCATGGGTAAGAAATTCAGAATCATCCTCTGGCATCAATGCAAAATTTTCAGGCAAAACTACAAGCTTAGAACTAGTTTTTGAGATCTGTTCTAAATATTTGCCAACCTCTAATAAATTGGCTTGCACATTTGGCCCTGATGATAACTGTATAGATGCTACTTTTGTCATTATTTCTCTCGAGTATGAACATTAAGAATATATTAATTTGTGATAGGTTTAAATGGTTCTATTACTTTTATTTCAGGATTATCCCATGATCCTTGTATGGAATATTCTACTGCTGCAAGCTGATTTGTATCTATACCAATTTGCTCTAAGAATTTATCATAAAATATCGACGCCAGCGCACCAACTGGGCCACCTAAAAGTGTTCCAGAAATGAGGCTCATTGAAGATAAATCTGGTATATAAACTAATAACTGATCATGAGTTTTATTTTTTAGATCAGAAGAACCATTCACCCTCATCTCCCCAAAAGATCCTTTCAGTACTAGGTTATTGGCTTTGGCTTTCGAATTCAGAAATATAAATTCACCATTCATGTCGTCAAATGATAAACCACTTGAAAAAAAATCACTAAAATCCAGTGATAGTCTTTTTTGTAAAGAGGAAATACTAAATAGTCCAAGCAGTTGGCCAATGGCTCTTGATTGTTTACTGACTTGAAGAAATTCGCCATCCGTTAAATTAAGGGTTATCTTGCCATCCAAATTATTTAATGAAAAAAAGTCCGGCGATCCTTCCCATTGTCCAATTAATTGAGAGGATAACGATCCGTTTTTAATCAAGTCTTTATAGCCCAATGCATTGAGTGACTGACCAAAATTATTGCTCTTAAATTCCGCATCAAACAGAGTGATTTGACCCTCTTTATTATTTAACCATCTTCCATTGCCAGTCATTACTAAATTACTATTAGCAAAATCTAACTGATCAATTAACATACCATTACTTAATGGTGATGTTCTAATTTTAAAATCATCAAAATAGTAATTGTTGATCTTTACTCTTTTCATACTCATATCTAGATATGGATATCCAGCAGGATCA
>Ga0228622_1001166_pt1 | contig 11805 bp, 10 predicted proteins | sample 26DmetaG_FD_186035 | JGI IMG/M metagenome (GOLD analysis project Ga0228622, IMG submission 186035) | Seawater microbial communities from Monterey Bay, California, United States - 26D | ecosystem: Environmental > Aquatic > Marine > Coastal | place: USA: California | collected 2016-10-01
TTCAAATGATTTGAAAATGATGAAGATAGCGGCAGAGCATAAAATGCTTAAGATTAAGTATATCATGCGTTTGGATTACTAAAAACGTGAAGCACGTCATTTTCAAGTTTCTCACTATGCTCAACGTTTCCCTTTAGTATTGGGCTGTTAACTCCCTTTTCGAGTGTTTTCCTTGTTTTAAATACTCTCGCTTCATCCCAAAGGTTGGAGTCGATAAATTGCTGTAACATTTTTGCTCCTCCTTCAATTATAATGGAGGTTACCTCTTTGTTATAGCAAATTTTACCAACTTGAGTAGGCAAATTACGATCAAAGTTTACTTTGATGTATTCAATGTTTTTTTCCTGTTTGGTTTCAATTGAGTTTAAAACAACCGTATTGGACTCGTTGCTATAGATTTTTGAGTTCTTCGGTACTTCAAGGTTCTTATCGACTAAAAAACGCGTTGGATTTTTGCCGGCTACCTCACGAACCGTCAATTCAGGGTTGTCAATAACTGCAGTGTTTTTTCCTACTAATATGGCAGACTCTTCTGCTCTCCAAAGATGAACAAGTTGTTTTGAAAGGGCACCTGTTAGCCAAACTTGTTCATTCATTTTCCCAATAAACCGGTCTGCACTTTCGGCCCATTTTAAAATAATGTACGGCCTTTTTTTCTCGTGAAAACAAAAAAATCGACGGTTTAAATACCTTCCTTTTTCTTCTAAACATCGGGATTCAACTTCAATTCCTGCAGCTTGTAATTTTTTAATTCCATTTCCCGCAACCTTTTCAAAAGGATCAAGGTTGCAGATGACAACTCTTTTAAAGTTGTGCTGAACAATTAAGTCAGCACAAGGAGGTGTCTTTCCAAAATGTGTGCACGGTTCTAATGTGACGTACATCGTTGACTCTGGTAACAAGGATTGGTTTGAAACTGATTGAATCGCGTTCACTTCAGCGTGAGCTTCTCCACAAGTTCTATGATAACCTTCTCCAATTATTTTGCCCTCATGAACCACTACAGCCCCAACCATGGGGTTTGGTGCTGCATTAAATTTACCTAAAGCTGCAAGCTGAAGGGCTCTGTTCATGAATATTTCGTCTTTCGAAGTCACGATTCCAAAAGTAGATAAAATACTAACTTCGGCAACTCACTTTTAGTTCAGTAAACCAATGACATTAGCCGACTTTTCAAAGCGTTTTAAGAAAGAGTTTAAAGATCAGTTTAATGAAAATGAGCTAAATAATCACCTTGCAATTTTATACGACTTCTATCTAGGTTATGGCAGAGCGCAAGTTGTCTTGAATTCAGTAGAGGATATTAAGCCAGAAGTGCTGAATAAGTTAAATCAAGCCATTGTAGAGTTAAAAGGCCACAAACCCATTGATTACATCATCAATCAAAGTGTTTTTTATGGCAGAGAGTTTTATGTTGACGAAAGTGTATTGGTTCCAAGGTCAGAGACGGAAGAGTTAGTGCAATGGATTTTGGAGCGAGAAGAAACCGAAGGAAAGACCATTTTGGATATTGGAACTGGGAGTGGCTGTATTCCCATTACGCTCTTTTTAGAAGGTAAATTTTCGAAAGTTGATGCAACAGAAGTTTCTCAAAGTGCTACCAAAACAGCAATAAAAAATGCTGAATTATTGAAGGCAAAAATTGAAGTTGAGGTTCATGATATTTTAACACAAGTTCCAAAAGAGCTGTATGATATTGTTGTGAGTAATCCACCTTATGTGAAAAGGGAGGAGTTGGAGGCCCTGGATAAAAATGTAATCGAATACGAGCCCGTTATTGCATTGGCACCTGAAAGTGATGATCCCTTATTATTTTACATACGGATGGTTGAAATTGCACCAAAAATGATAAAGCCAAAAGGAATTCTTTACTGGGAAATTCATGAAGACTTGGGGCCTGAATGCGTGGCAATTTTAGAAGGTGGAGGCTTTGAGCAGGTTGAATTAAAAGAAGATATTTACGGCCGGAATCGCATGATTCGTGCAGTTTTAGCTTAACGACAAGTTTGCGAGTAGGCTTGTTGTGCGCTTTTATCTCCCAAGTTAGCTGCTTTCAAGAATGCGGCGCAAGCTGCCTGTCTATTTCCTAGATTTTGTTCTACTATACCTTCTAAAAAATAGGCTCTTCCATAATTTGGATTTAGTTTTTGAGCTGTTTTTAGATCTTGTTTCGCCAAGATTATATTTTTTAACTTCAAATATGTGAATGCCCTATTCGTGTAAGAATCAACTCTCGGTTCTAGCTCAATGCTCTTGGTGTAATCAGAGATGGCTTGGTTTAACCGATTTAGCTTTGAGTATTCATTTGCGCGGTTAAAATAAGCGTCAGCGTGTGGTTTCAGTTGAATGGCTTTGTTAAAGTCCTTCATTGCTGCTTCCGAGTTTCCAGCTTGAGCATAGAGATTTCCTCGGTTAGAGTATGCGTCGGCATAGTTGGGCTGAATCTCAATTGCTTGATTAAAATAGTTGAACGCTTCGTTACCCTTGTTTCCTTTTAAAGCAAAAGAACCAAGGTTGTTATATGCTTGGGAAACATTGGGGTGGGTTTCAATAACAGAGGTCCATAAGGTTTCATCATTCTCCCAAATTTGTACCCTTTGAAAAGAGAGGAAACTTAAAGTAATTAGAGGGATGCTGAGTAATAGGGTGAGCTTGGAACTTTTAAGTTTTTGGACAAAAAACCCAAGAATGAGTAGTAATCCAAATAAGGGTAGATAAATGTACCTGTCGGCTGTAATTTGGTTGCCAAAGGGTACAAATTGAAGCACGAGCGCAATAGTGATGACAAACCAAGCTGAACCAAAAAGTAACAACTTGTTTTTTCTAAAGCTTATGAGTGCAACTACTAATCCAATAATCAGCACAGGGCTAAAATAATGAATAAGAGGAAGTGCTCCATCACTTAATTCGGGATAAGGGTAAAAAGCCGAAAGATGATAGGGGAGTATGAATTTAACAGGATAAAAAAGGAAGGAATAGATCACTAAAAATATTCTGTCCAACGTACTAAACGTTCCGGTTAGATCAGATAGATGACCTGCCGTTTCTCGTCCCAGAATAGTCACTACTCCGAAGATTATAGAAACGGCTATAAATGGAATTTTCTGAAGCAGTAATTTGATGTCAATCTTGTTTAAAAAGTAGTAATCGAAAGCAATTAGAATTATTGGAAAAACAACTGCAGCCGACTTTGAGCCACAGGATAGTGCGAAGAGTATAAAACAAAGTACAATATATTTAATATTTTTTGTAGCCCGGTAGTTCAAGTAACTCCAAAATGCAGTAAGAAAAAAGAAGCTAAATAATAAATTACTAAAAGCTGAAATCCAAGCAACCGACTCTACTTGCATGGGGTGAACTAAAAATACAAGCGCCAATAAAAAACTAAGTTGTTTAGCTTTTAAAAAGTGGTGGGTTAATTTGAAAACAAGCAAACCATTGATAATATGAATCAATAATGATAGCGAGTGGAAAGCGGTTGAATTTAAGCCAAACAAGGACTGTGTTACTGCATAAAAAACGATAGTGACCGGTTGATACATTCCAACAAAAAAAGTGGAGAAAATTCCCTTTATGGCATTAGCGTCAAGTGATTTTATATAGGGGTTTTCAACCACCTGTACATGGTCATCTAAGTAAGTAAAAGAATTGTTTATACCCGAAAAGTAAATGGTGCAAGCGAGTACTGTAATTGCAAGAGAGTAAAGTATACTTTTATCCCATTTCATGGTATAATATTACGAAATAGACTTCCATTTGATGTCGTATTTCACACCATTCTCATTAATACATTTCATTTCTGCTTCTAGCTGTTTTACCAGAGTTTCAATTAACAGGAAACCGAAAGATTCTTTTTTTGCAACACCAGTTTGCTCATTAAACTCTGAACCATTATCAGTAATTTGTAAATGTATAATACCATCTCTCTTAGCTAGCAGAACGTCAATTTGTCCATTCGTGCCATTTGAAAAAGCATGCTTCAAGGAGTTTGAAACGATTTCATTGATCAGCAAACCACATGGAATTGATTCGTCTAAATTGAGATGAATCTCTTCTAAATTCATATTGGCTTTAATTTTCGACTTGTCAACTTTATAAACTTCAATTAATTGGGGAATTAGCGTCTCAATATATTCGCTAAAAGGTGATTCAAGACCATCCGTTTTTTTGTACAAACTTTCGTGAATTAGTGACATGGAGTTAATTCTACTCTTACAGTCATCAATTACCTTTTGAACTCTATTATCGGAAATGTACTGTGTTTGCAAGCTTAGCATGCTGGAAACAACTTGAAGGTTATTTTTTACACGGTGGTGTATTTCTTTCAGTAATGATTCCTTTGTCTCTAGTTCAGACTTTAACTGATTCTTTTTTTCAGTTAGCTGTTTGGACAATATTTTATTTCGGTATAACATAATGATTGCTAAAACCAGAAGAAGAAGAGAGATGATCGCAACAACGATTGCAATTATCAATTGCTTTTGCCTTCTAATGTTAACTTGTTCCTGGATTTGGGTTCTTTCTTTTGCTAGTTGCAACTCCAGCTGTGCCTCTTCTACTTGAAGCTGATGTTTCATTGCATAGTTTTCTAAAAATTTGAAGTTAAGGTCTAAACTATCTTGTAGCTTATTGTAAATTTTCAGGTAGCGATAACTACTATCAATTTGACCTAGTGATTCATAGGTGAGAGCCAATTGTTCTGCCGCATCTTTTATGCTTTCATACTGTCGAATAGAGTCCGCAATTCTAAATGAACGTTTACCTGCCGCTAAGGCTCCCGATAGATTGTTTTCGTCTAAAAGTATTCTTGATTTAGTTAAATACGCTTGTCCTACACCAGTTGTGTGTTTTGTTAGAAGGTTAGACTCAATGCTCAAATTGTTGTAATAATTTGCACTATCATTTTTACCCAACTTCCAATAACCTTCTCCTAGTAACAAGTAAGCATTGCCTTTTTCTAACTCTCTATTGTTTACCTCAAAGTATTTAGTAGACCTTAGTTGTTGAGAAACACTAATGCGGTAATTTTTTAACAATAAGTTTATCAAGCCAATATTGGAAAGTGCTTTGTATTTTCCGTTTTCATTCTGCGTTCTCTTAAATCCTTCAAATGAAAGTTCGTAATACTGCAAAGATTGGTGATAGTCTTCCAAGAAGAAAAAGATATTTCCCATCTGAAGGTAGGCCATTCCTAACTTGTCTGGGTTGCTTGTTTTTTTGAAAATTTCTATGGCTTCAAATGCAAACTGTATAGCTGCTTCATAATCTCCTTTTGCATAATTAACTGCAGATTTATTCATCTGCAGCTCGCCTATTTGTTTTTGGCTTCCTATTGCTGAGTATAGTGAAATTGCTTGGTCAACATAAAAATTACAACTATCGTACTGAAAACTATAAAAATAATAGGGTGCTAAGATTTGGTAAAAGCTTGCAATACTTTCCGAGTCATTTTTTGTTGTTGCGTTTTTTATAACTTTTTTTAGAAACTGTTTCCCTGTTGAGTACTGAAAATTCGCCCTGAGAAAATCAGAATGGGCATTGACAACTTCTCTTTTATCCGCTGCTTTTAGTTTTCAAGTGGAAGTTGCTCAAACTCCTCCAATGCTCTGTTATATTGCACCGAGTCGTGTAAGGACCAGTAAAACTCCATCGCTTGTTGCCATCCTTTAGCTCTTTTTATGAGTTCGGTGGATCCTGTTAGTTCCGGTAAGCTATCCGGCAATACTTCCTGACTTAAACAAGATGCAGAGAAGAGAATAAAAGTCAGAAAACTTAAAAGAACTGCTTTCAAAGTTTTCATATAGAAATTTTGGTTTACTTGTAAAGACTTAGTAATTCTTTTACCATATTTTTCGAACCCATAATCGTTGGGACTCTTTGGTGCAATTCTTCGGGCTCTATTTCCATTATTCTGTGTTTTCCAGTACTTGCAATTCCCCCTGCTTGTTCCATTAAAAATGCCATAGGATTGCTTTCATACAATAAGCGAAGTTTGCCTTTTGGAGCTTTTGTTGTTTCAGGATAAATAAAGATGCCCCCTTTAATCATATTTCTGTGAAAATCAGCTACCATGGAGCCAATGTATCGAGCGGAATAAGGTCTGTTCGTTGGTTTGTCTATTTCTTTACAGTACGCGATGTAGTTGTTAATGGCATCAGAACAATAGGCTAAATTCCCCTCATTAATAGAGTAAATTTTTCCATTTTTGGGAATGCTTAAATTAGGGTGTGATAAGCAGTATTCACCAATTGATGGATCAAGGGTAAAGCCATTCACCCCGTTGCCTGTAGTATAAACCAACATGGTAGAGGAGCCATAAATAACGTAGCCTGCTGCTACTTGGTTTTCTCCTTTTTGCAAAAAGTCAGCCTCAGTGGCTAAGGTTCCCATCTCAGAAACTCTGCGGTAAATGCTAAATATTGTCCCAATTGAAACATTTACATCAATGTTTGAAGATCCATCGAGCGGGTCAAAAGCAACAATGTATTTGCCATTTTTAGAACGAAGACTGTCGAAAGCTAAAAAATCATCATTTTCTTCTGAAGCAATTCCACACGCTTCACCACCGTTTTTTAAGGCGGCAATAAATTGATCATCGGCAAAAACGTCTAACTTTTGTTGAGTTTCTCCTTGTATGTTCTCTTGGGTTGTAGCGCCCAAAATGTCAGCTAAGCCCGCTTTGTTCACCTCTCTATTCACAATTTTTGAGGCGATTACAATGTCGTTTAACAATCTTGTCAATTCTCCACTTGCAAACGGGAAGTCATCTTGTTTTTCTATAATAAACTCACTGAGCGTTTTAACTCCTGACATGGTAATTTTGATTTAGTTATCTTAAAGGCGACAAATATCGTAAAATTCAAAGGTTTACTAAACGGCAAAAATTGAGATGATTTCAATGTTCATTCACTAAATTTGCGCTAAAAATGATGGATTTTGTCATACGCAAAGGTCGCAAAACTGATTGCAAGAGAACATTGGAGTTAATTCAAGAGTTAGCTGAATACGAAAAAGCTCCCAATGAGGTAACCATTAGCTTAGAAGAGTTAGAGAATGATGGTTTTGGAGAAAATAGCATTTATGAGCTTCTTGTTGCAGAGCAAAATAATCAAATCATTGGTATTGCTTTGTACTATGAAAAATATTCAACTTGGAAGGGAAGATGTTTGTATTTAGAGGATTTAGTAGTGACAAAAACGAAGCGGGGCATTGGCGCAGGCAAGGCATTGTTTGAAGCTGTTATTGCTGTTGCCAAAGAAAAGCAAAGTGGCAGAATGGAATGGCAGGTTTTAGACTGGAATACACCTGCCATCGATTTTTACAAATCGTATCAAGCGGAATTAGACGGAACTTGGTTTAATGGACGATTCACAAAAGAGCAACTAGCGCATATTAAATTATAATGGATGAGAGTATTTAAATTTGGTGGAGCTTCGGTTAAAGATGCAGAGGGTATAAAAAATGCCGCCCGAATTATAGAAAGCCACAAAGGCGATCAGCTTGTTGTAATCGTTTCGGCAATGGGTAAAACAACCAATGCCTTGGAAGAATTACTGACGTTGCATTTAAAGAGAAGCGAAGCTGTTTTTCAAAAGTTAGAAGAAATCAAATCATTCCATTTTGAAATCTGCAACAGCTTATTTGAGAATAAAAAAGAACCAATTTTTCAAGAGCTGCACAATACATTTGTAGAAGCAGAGTGGCAAATTGAAGACGAACCAATAGGTACTCCTGGGTTTGAATATGATCAATTGATTGGCTTAGGAGAGCTTTTGTCAACAAAAATTTTGTCGGCCTACTTAAGCTCAGCATTGGTAAAAAATAGTTGGATAGACGCGAGAGATGTAGTTCGAACCGACAATACATATCAGGCTGCGATAGTTGATTGGAAGGAAACAGAACAGCTAATTCAACAAAAGTTTAAGGCTTTAAACGAATCAGTTATAATAACGCAAGGGTTTATTGGTTCAAGTTCTGAGAACTTTACCACCACTTTGGGTAGGGAAGGATCAGATTTTTCAGCAGCCATATTTGCAAGTTCTCTAAACGCAAAGAAGGTAGTCATTTGGAAAGATGTGGAGGGAATGCTAAATGCTGATCCCAAACATTACGAATCTACAGTAAAGCTTGAAAATATCTCTTATAAAGAAGCGATAGAGTTGGCGTATTATGGCGCATCTGTAATTCACCCAAAAACCATAAAGCCTCTTGAAAATAAAGAGATACCGCTTTACGTGAAATCTTTTAAGAACCCCGAGGCAGAAGGGAGTTTAATAAACAGAGATTCGTCACGAGACAATGAAATCTCTTCTTATATACATAAGGAAAACCAAATATTAGTTTCATTTAGTTCAAGAGATTTTGATTTTATTGACGAAAGAAAGCTATCGGAACTTTTTCAACTCTTTTCAAAAATTGGACTGTCATTTAATATTCTACAGAATTCAGCCATTAGCTTTACCGTAGCTTTTGATTACAATGAATCTAAAATTAATCAGTTGCGAAAGGAAGTTTCAGAAAATTACAAAGTGGCATACAATGAAGGCGCTACTTTGATTACCATTCGCCATTTTACTGAGGGAATTGTTGCTGATTTGCTATACGGTAGAAGAGTGCTTTTGGAGCAACGAACAAGATCTACCGCTCGCTTTGTTCTAGCCTAAACTTATAACGTTTCTTCAAACCATTCCCAAAATTAGAAAGCAATTATACCTAATGATCTGTAAAACACAGATCAAATTCGTTTACTTTTTAATTGGCCGATAGGGAAAGCCTCTCTTTGTTTTCCTTAATTTTGATAATTAATAAAGTAAGAGACAGCTATGAACGATAAGTCGTATGAAATTAACGCAAATGGTATATTCCACTTTCTAAGAAAGAGAAGGAATGTACTTTTGATTACCACTACGTTGGCATTCATGTCTTCCATTATATTCTCTCTTCTAATTGAAGATAAATATGAATCGTCAGTTATTCTCTTTCCTTCTACAACAACATCAATTTCAAGGGCATTACTCAATGATGAAAATTATAAAGAGAAAGACTTTTTAGAATTTGGAGAGGAAGAACAAGCGGAGCAATTAATACAACTTCTTAACTCCGATGTAATAAGAGAGCACATCATTCAAAAGTTCGATTTAATGAATCATTACGATATTAATCCAGAGGAAGAGTATCGTCAAACTAAATTGTATCAAGAATATAAGAAAAATATTGATTTTTATCGAACGAAATTTATGTCTGTAAAAATTGAAGTGTTTGATACAGATAAGGAATACGCAGCAAATATTGCAAATGAAATTGCCACTAAAGTAGGTGAAGTACGCTCTGATATTTTGAAAAAAGTTGCGCGCCAGGGGTTTCAGATTGTGGAGCGTGAATTTAACAGTCTGGTAGCTGAAATTAATCGAATGGAAGACACCTTAAATCAGATAAGAGCAAAAGGCGTGCAAGATTATGAGACACAAGTGGAGGTGCTGAGCAATCAATATGGTGCAGCTTTAGTAAAAGGAAATGTATCGGCAGCTAGAGAGATTGAAAACAAGTTGGACACCATTTCAAAATATGGAGGAAAATATTTGAGTTTGGTGCAGCAAATAGAATACGAAAGAGAAAAGTTAAGTGATTTAAGAAAAGTATACGCCGAAGCACGAGTAAATGCCGAAACAAACATCGATCAGACATTCGTTGTTAACAACGCTTATCCTTCAGATAAGGCTAGCTATCCAATTAGATGGCTAATTGTTGCGGCTTCTACGGTGGCTACTTTCTTATTTACAATTATTATTTTAATATTAATTGATCCAAAAGATTAGATTATGAATGAGAATAGATCATATCAAGAGTATTTTAAATCTACATCAAAGATTTTTGAGTTTGCGTTTAAAAAGTGGAGATTTTTATTAAGTGTATTTATAGTATCCGCTATATTAGCTATAGTTTTTTCAGGACCTAAATTTATTGCTCCAAAATTTGAGGCTCAAGCTGTTGTTTATCCAGCAAACCTTGGAGGTTATTCCGGAGAAACTAGATTAGAACAAATGTTTCAATATTTACAATCCAATGTTATAAGAGATAGCATAATCAAAAAGTTTAAATTGTATGAAGAGTACGAAATAGATAGTACTAAGCCAACTTCAAAAAATGCTGTTATTAAAGAATATTCAAATCATATAGAATTTAATAGCACCAAGTTTGAATCAGTTGAAATGCTTGCAAAGTCAAAAGATCCTAAAAAATCAAAAGCTATTCTAGATGAAGTAATTAAGTTATTAGATGAGATTATTCGCAAAACAGAAAGAGAGAAATACTATGAACACGTAGTGATAGATAAAAGGTTACTCGAACAAAAGAAAAATCAGCTAGATAGTATGCAAGCCATTGTTACTGAACTTAGCACGAAGTATGGAATATTAGATTATATTGTTCAGACAGAAATGGTAACTGAAGGATATATGAAGTTTCTGCTAGAAGGGAAGAAAGGAAAAGACTTTGAAGAGGTTAAGGAGCTTTACAATAATTTAAAAAAATATGGTAGATACTACCATGATTTAAATGCTCAGTTAAATTCTATAAATGATGAGTTCCTAGGGCGCCTAAATCACTATGAAATGTCTGTAAAAGACTACGAAAAGTATTTAACTCATTCTTATGTGATTGTTGAACCTGAAGTGCCAGACAAAAAAGTTTCTCCTGTAAGATGGTTAATTGTTGTAATGGCTTCTCTATCTTCTGTCTTGTTCACCTTTATTATTTTGTTATATACGGGAGCTCAGAAAGATTCAGATGTCGAATAATTTTTTAAAATCTAACAGCGTACTATTATTGTGCTTTTTGTTCATTATGACAAATAGTGCACTTATTGCTCTTGAACAGTATTGGTTTTCATTGGTTCCATTTTTTCTGATAATTTTTATACTCGCATTTTCCTCGATTGATAAATTATTATGGATTATTGTTTTTTCAACTCCGCTAAGTCTAAATTTGGAAAAACTTGATATTGGAGGAGTCGGAATGTTTATTCCTACCGAGCCTCTCTTGTTCGGTATGATGTTAATATTCTTCCTAAAGTTGCTGTATGAAAAGAGCTATGATAAAGCTGTCCTTAAGCACCCAATGACGATAGCAATATTTCTTAGTTTAGCTTGGATTCTTATTACAACTTTAACTAGTACAATGCCTGTTGTTTCGATAAAATTCTTTCTAAGTCGTTTGTGGTTTCTTTCAGCAATGTTTTTTATTGGGACCCAATTATTTAAAAGTGTGGCTAACATTAGAGTGTTTTTCTGGCTGTATACAATTCCACTTTCTATTGTCGCTATTTTTACATTTATTCATCATGGAATGAATGGTTTTGAAGAGAGAGCTGCACACTGGGTGATGCAACCTTTTTTTAAGGATCATACAGTTTATGGAGCAGTCGTGGCAATGATGTTCCCAATTGTAATGTGTTTACTTAGTTTAAAAAGGTATAATAAGTATAAACCAATTTTAATAGCAATGCTTATTGTAATTTCATTAGGAATTGTGTTTTCTTATGGTAGAGCAGCCTGGATTAGTTTAGTAGGTGCATTCCTTTTATCATTGATTTATAAATTAAAAATTAAAGCATCTATAATACTGTCATTCGGGGGGCTAGTTTTATTATTTGTATTTATATTTTGGTCTAGTATTGTGGGTGTTTTAGAAGAAAACGAGCAAGATTCTACAAGTGAAAATCTAACTGAACATGTTCAATCAATTACCAATATTTCTACAGACGCTTCCAACTTAGAGCGGATCAACAGGTGGAATTCAGCAATAGAA
>Ga0228622_1001174_pt1 | contig 11755 bp, 10 predicted proteins | sample 26DmetaG_FD_186035 | JGI IMG/M metagenome (GOLD analysis project Ga0228622, IMG submission 186035) | Seawater microbial communities from Monterey Bay, California, United States - 26D | ecosystem: Environmental > Aquatic > Marine > Coastal | place: USA: California | collected 2016-10-01
CATACCCTCCGATGGCTGTAATTGCTGCTTTCATCCTATCTCGTTGAGGGGGCTAAAATAGGCGACCTATTTAAAAAACCCGGTTTAAAAAAGAAAAAGTAGCCTTTTGAGGGGCTACTTATTTATGAATCAATTGTTTATCTAAACAATTAAGCTTGTTCCATGACCACTTTACCTTTGTAGTAAAGTTTTCCTTCGTGCCAGTGCGCACGGTGGTAAAGGTGTGCTTCGCCAGTAGTAGGGCAAATCGCTAATTGCTGATCGGCCGCTTTGTAGTGCGTTCTGCGCTTGTCTCTTCTTGTGCTTGACTGTCTACGCTTAGGATGTGCCATATCTAAATGTTATTTATTATTCAACAAATTTTTTAATTGATCCCATCTAGGATCAGTACTTTCTTTTCCGTCCTCTTCTATAAAATCTTCAACACCGTTTCCTGCGTTAGGCCCAGTTAATTTGGGTGGAATGCTTAGAACAACTAACTCGTATAAAATTTGAGAAATGTTGAACGAATGCTCTCCGTGAGGGAGAATGAGAAGCTCATCATTTTCATCGTTGTATTCTTCCCCAAACTTTACTTGCATTTCAAAACTATTTGTTAGTGCTTGAGTAAAGTTTTCGTTGGTAACGTCACATGGCGCTGTAATAGAACCGTTGAACGTGAAATCAAGATCAAATACTGTTTCACTTTTCAACATTTTCATTACTGCCTTGCCCTGCAAATCGCGGTAATCTGTGAATTCAAAAAGAGTAAAGAACATGTCATTCAGTTCGTATTCAAACTCGTGAGGACCAAGCTTTAAGCCGCTAAAAGAAATGGTAAAGTCTTTAGCCTTCATTAGTTTCTCATCTGAATGAGCGTGCAAAGATATTCAAATTGTTGAAAACTTCTAACGCTTATCGTTTTGTTTTTTGATTGGGTTTGCTGTCATCTCATCAAAAGCTTTTCTATTGTTGACAACATCAATTGCGGTAAATAAAGCTGAGCGGAATGAATGCTCATTAGCTTTGTTTTTACCTGCAAGATGCATTGCTGTTCCATGGTCGGGTGATGTTCGTACCACGGAGAGACCTGAGGTAAAATTAGTCCCTCTTCCCATTGCTAAAGCTTTAAAAGGCACCAATACTTGATCATGGTACATACCTAATACAGCATCAAACTTAGTGTCATACCCTTGACCAAAGAAGCCATCTGCAGGGAAAGGTCCCTTTACTATAGCCTGTATTTCACTAGCGCTTTCAATGGCAGGCTTGATTATTTCTTCTTCTTCAACCCCAATAGTACCCATTTCTCCTGCGTGTGGGTTCAAACCTAAAACTGCAATACTGGGATTGACAATACAAAAATCTCGCTTTAGACTTTGCGCCAAGAGCTCAATGGAACGTGTGATTTTCTCTTTTGATAACGATTCGGCAACCTGTGAAATGGGAACATGACCAGTTACAGTTGCAACCTTTAATTCTTCTGAAGAAAGGATCATCAATACATCGTCACCGAATGCTTCTGATAAATATCCTGTATGTCCCTTAAACCCCTCTAAGGATTGAGCAATATTATGCTTATTAATTGGTGCAGTTAGAATGGCATCTATTTTACCTGCTTTTGCTGCGCTTATGGCAGCATCAATGCTCTTAAGAGCATATGCTCCGCTTACATCCGTTGGTGTCCCAAGATTCAGCTCAACATTATCCTCCCAGGTGTTTATCAAGTTCAGCTTCTTCTCTCTTACATCCTCAATGCTATTGCATATAAAGAAATTGAATTCCCTTTTGTCCAAGGCATTTTTGTGGTATGAAGCAACCTTGGTTGAAGAAAAAATTACCGGCGTACAGAGATCTAATATTTCTTTGTTTTCCAGCGTTTTGATGATTAGTTCAAAGCCAATTCCATTGAGGTCGCCACAGGTGATTCCGATTGTGGGTTTCTCAAGAACCACAGCAGTACGCGCCTGTATCTCACCAGGTTTAACGTTCTCACTGAACATCTCGGATTGTTCTTGTAAAAACGTGGATTCTTTATCGCTCAAAGGTGATGCTTTCACATCTTTTACTGGACCCTTCTGTTTATTGCGATTGCGATTTCTGTTTTTATTCCGGTTGTTGTTTGCTTCTTCTTCCGGTTTAGCTGAAGCTTTTTCTCCATCAGATGCAGCAATGTTTTCTTTTGGTTTACGATTGCGATTTCTGTTCCGATTTCTGTTCCGGTTTTTATTCTGGTCATTCCTTGGATTTCCCTCCGAATCGCCTTGTGGTGTGTTTTCTTTTTTATCGCTCATTCTAGTAATTGCTTAAATAGTCAAAAAGCAAACGCACGCCTATCCCAGTTCCTCCTTCCACTTGGTAGCCAACTCGCTTCGCCAGATGTGCGGGACCGGCAATATCCAGATGGATGTAGGGATAATTTGTAAAATGCTCTAAGAATTTGCCCGCGGTGATTGCCCCTGCTTCTGCTCCGCCAATATTTTTAAGATCGGCGATCGGGCTTTTGAGTAATTCTTTGTATTCATCCCAAAACGGAAATTCAACCACGCGCTCTCGAGTCTTGTACCCGCTATGTTGTAACGATTCCATTTTTTCTTTTGGCGCGTTACCCATACCCACAATGGCGTATCGACCAATTGCGCGGGCCGCGGCTCCTGTTAAGGTAGCTAAGTCAATTACCAATTCAGGATTGTATCGTTGGGCATACACCAATGCGTCCGACAGAATTAATCGGCCTTCGGCATCTGTATTGAGCACCTCTACCGTGGTGCCATCTGAAATGGTTATCACGTCACCAGGAGTCACCGCATTTAATCCAGGGCGATTATCAGTAGCAGGTACCAGACCAATTACATGAACTGGAAGTTTAGCCTCAGCAATTGCAGACATAGTTCCTAGTACAGCCGCTGCTCCACCCATGTCACTTTTCATGGTATCCATGAAATTACTCGGTTTTAAGCTTAGGCCACCAGTGTCATAAACCACACCTTTTCCAACAAGGACAATGGGCTGTGAATTGGTCGCTCCTGCACCTTTATATTCCATTATGGTGAATGTTGGAGGCTCTACAGAACCGTAATTTACACCGAGCAAGCCACCCATTTTAAGGCTTTCAATCTGTTTTTTTTCTAAAACTTCAACAGAAAACCCGTGACGTTTACCGGCTTCCTTTGCTTCCTCCGCAAGTTTACTAGCGGTTAAGTCTATAACTGGTCTATTGACAAGGTCTCGAGCAAATAAAGTTCCAAGAGTTGCATGCTGAATGCTTTTGATGTCTTCAGAATTTTCGTCCTCAACAAAAATCTTGACAAAGGAGTTTCGTCGTTTGTGAGCGTCGCTGAAAAATTTCAAAAATTGATAATTTCCTAGTATTGCCCCTTCGCAGATTTCCGCTTGGTAAGGGCCTTCTATTTTGATGCGATCAAGCCCCAATGCATTGACCTTTATTGCCAGGGCGTTACCGGCAAGTCGCATTTTTTCTGCTCGCTCATAGTCGCTCAAATCCTTGGTTAACTGAAATGCCCAGACAGTGTCGTTGCCGTCCTGCAATTCCATCCAGGTTTCTTCAAATTTATCCCCGTAACTTTCAATTCTATTTTGAATTGACTTAGAAACATTCAAGAGGCCTCCTTTTTTGTAAACAATAGCTGAAGGACCATTGTATTCAGGAGTATAGGTGCTGATGTTCATGTGAAATCGATTATCTGTCAAATGTACTATTTTAACCAACCATAAAGAAGCGCTCCATGTTTACTGGAATAATTGAAAATTTAGCTAAAGTAGCCAAGGTTGAGAAGAGTCAATCCAACTTAGAGCTTTATATAGAATCAACATTGGCAGGTGAGTTAAAAGTAGACCAGAGCGTTGCTCACAATGGCGTCTGTCTTACTGTTGTGGAAATTTTTGGTGATCGGACGTATCGTGTTACTGCGATTGAAGAAACTATTGAAAAAACAAATCTTGGTGATTTGACCCAAGGGGATAGTATCAATTTAGAACGTTGCATGACTTTAGGGGCCCGCTTAGATGGACATATTGTTCAAGGCCATGTGGATCAGATAGGTATTTGCGAAAATATTCAAGAGAAAGACGGTTCATGGATTTACACCTTTTCCTATGATACATCTATGGAAAATGTAACCGTTGAAAAAGGATCTATTACTGTAAACGGAACGTCTTTAACAGTTGTAAATTCTTCCAAGGGAGTATTTAGTGTCGCGATCATTCCTTATACCTATGAAAACACAGTTTTTAATACGTTAAGCAAAGGAGATAGGGTTAACTTAGAGTTTGATGTAATTGGGAAATACGTGGCTCGTATGATGGAAGGCTATAAAGGATGAAAAACGTTACCAAAATAGGGGTTTTAGATGATGAGCGAATTGCTGTTGAGGGTTTGGTTTCTCAATTGGGTAAGCTCGTTGAAAATGCAGAGGTTAGTGGATTTATGTATGCTCAACCTTTTGTGGAGTGGTGCAAAGAGGAGTCTCCGGCTTTAGTTTTCTTAGATATGGAAATGCCTGGAGCTCTAGGTCTTGAAGTGGCAAAGAAGATAAAACTGTTTGTTGGCAATATTGTATTTGTTACCGCCCATAGTCATTATAGCTTAGAGGCATTTGAAACAGCGGTAGACTATATTTTAAAACCGGTAATTAAAAGTCGTCTGCAAAAAGCGTTAGATAAAATAGCGGGGTTAAACCCCGTTCCTGTATACGAGGACTTCAAAGTAAAACTACCCCTTAAAGGTTCATTTCAGTTGGTTAAAGAGAGCTCAATTGTGATGCTGGCCGGTCAGCGTAATTATACAAATGTCATTTTAGAAAACGGAGAACAACACTTAGTAGCGAGAACATTAAAGAGCTTTTCAGAAGGGTTAAGCTCCAGATTTTGGCGCGTTCACAAGAGTATCATTGTACGTAGCGATGCTGTGAAATCTATACAGTGGGGTTCAAGACCAAAGATGGTCTTAGTAAATGATGAAATAATTGATGCCTCAAAAGCAAGATTGGATGAGTTGGGTTTGGAACCATAAGTGGGTAATACTAATTACTTTTTTTCTTGGATTTAGTTCTTGTAGTGAAGATTATCAAGTACCTGCAGAGATTGTTTCCATCGAGCTTGAGGATAATCACGGGCATAAAGTAGAGACCTTTAAAAAGCTTGCTGAAAGTGACGAAGAATATAAATCGGCATGGGGCAGAATAAGTCTATCTAGGCATTACACTAAAGAATCGAAATTTGTTACCGCGTTGTCTTACCTAAGACAAGCAGAAGTGGTTATAAATGACTTGAATTTGGAGGAATTACAGCCTGTAGCTCTTTATTTGAAAGCTCATATTTATTGGAACTTAGGATTTGATATTAACAGAATTATTGAGTTTTCAAAACAGGCTGTTTCTATTGCAGATAAAGATTTAAGAAACGCTGCTGAAGGAAATTATGCGACCTATTTGCTCGATGCGGGTCAATATGAAAAAGTAATAGAGATTGAAGAACGCCTAATAACTGAGTTTGAATCTAATCAGCAAAACTTATCTGAAGCCCAAGCTGTTTTGGCTTCCGCCTATTATAAACTTGGAAATCTAATCGCGACGACGCGAACACGTTCTGTAGAACAAGAATTAATTGAGGACCTGGGAAGTTTTGAGTCACAAGAGGAAGAGGCTAAAGGGTATATGGATCTGGGGAGGTATCTCATGAACCGTTCCTTAAAGACAGTAGGAGAGATTGATAATGTAGTTGACAAGAAGCATGTTTATCATAGGGCCTTGGACATTGGTGTTATGAATGATGTTCAGCTAAGCGAATGTGTCCAATTTGCTGAATCAAATGGACTCTATAGTTTGGCTTTTAGGGCTCGACAACGTATTCAAGATTTTTCAATTTTGTACGAATCTCAGGAAGAAGGAATAAATAAGAAGATCAAAGCTTTAGAAAAGAGTTTAGAAAACGAGCAATTATTAAAAAAAGAGCTTTTAGAATATGAGTTTAATAGGCTCGAAGAGGACCGCTTGTCTTATCAAAATCAAGCGTTATTCAAGCAATTGACGTATGTGATTGCATTGTTTGCTGCATTGCTAATTGCTCTGGTATTGGTCATAACCTTTAGGGCACAGGACTCCGCTAATCAAGCGACTATTGAAAAGCAGAATTCAAATATTCTTTTAGCTAATTATAAAAATAGAATTCGCCCCCACTTTCTATTCAATCAACTCAATAACGTAAACGGGTTTATAAGTCAAGAAAAATGGGATGAAGCGCAAGAGTATTTGGGTCTGTTGAGCATTCATTTGAGAAGTATTTTAGATAGTACAGACGAAGAAACAACCACTGTTTCCGCGGAGTTTGAGAGAATTGAAAATTACGTTAGCCTTCAACAAAAAAGCAGTTATGGTCATGTCGTTTTTCACAAGAAACTCGGGGACTATTCTGAGCAGGTCCAAATTCCGACAGGATTACTTCAGCCATTAGTGGAAAACAGTTATAAATATGCAGGTAATGCCTCAGAGAAGAATTCTTGGATAAAACTTTCTTCGGAAGTAATCGGGGATGCCTTGGTGATTACCGTAGAGGATTCAGGATATGGATTCTTAGAACGCATACCCGGTACGGGAATAGGCTTAGTATTGGTTCGTGAACGAATTAATTTTAATCGATCAGGAAGTAGAAGGCCAGACCTATGGAAAATCACCACTTCTTTTGGAAAAAGAAAAAGCACCGTGAAACTCACGATGCCTTTTAGTAGACTTGGTTAAACCCGTTAGGTTTATTGGTTTGATCCCAAACATATAAACAGTTTGGCACTTTCATGCTGTCAATTTATCGTAGCGCAAATTGACTTATCGTAGCGCAAATTTTCGCACATCCATATTGCCTCCGCATAAAAGAATTCCGCATTTTCCCGCTAATTGTGTCTTCAGAGCTGCTGCAACGCCCGTAGCTGCTGAAGGTTCAATGAATTGTTTGGTGGTTTCTAGACAGGTATGCCATCCGTTTTCAATTTCTTTTTCTGTCAGTAAAATAATCTGGCTAACGTATGATTTGATGATTGGGAAATTTTTCTTGCCTAAGGAGGTCTTAAGGCCGTCCGCAATGGTGTCTGAGTTATTGACTATTACGCGCTTTCCAGTAAGAAATCCGTCATGTGCATCTCTTGCTAGCTCTGGCTCACAACCGTAGATTTTGGCGTTACCAAAGAAATAATTGGCTAGAGCTGCACCAGATAGAAGACCGCCACCACCTACGGGTACGAACAGGTGTTCTATTTCAGGATTGTCCTTTAGAAGTTCATAGGTTGCAGTGGCCTGACCAGCAATAATATCGTAATTATCATAGGGATGAATAAGGTGCGCTCCCGTTTCTTTTTGGACTTTACTTGCTGTGGTTTCTCGAGCTTCAAGATTGGGTTCACAAAATGTAATAATTCCTCCATAATGTTTGACTGCTGCAATTTTTGATTTAGGCGCATTTGAAGGCATGATAATAAAAGCTTTTGCTCCAACCTGAGAAGCTGCCCAAGCCAAAGCCGCCCCATGATTACCGGAGCTGTGGGTTATTACACCTGAATCAGCTGCACTTTCCTTATTTACAAGCACCGCATTCATAGCACCGCGAGCTTTAAAGGCACCCGTTAATTGAAGATGCTCCCCTTTAAATATGTAGTCCCCGCCGCTTAATTCATTAAATCGCAAGGAAGAAAATGATGGTGTGCGATTTATAAAAGGTGCGATTCGTTGTGCTGCTGACTCTATATCTTGAGCTGTAGGCACTTTATGTAATGGCGCGTTCATATTGATCTTAATTAATAGGGCTTTGCAGGAGGCTCCACAAATGGCTCTTCTGTATTTAATTGTACCATTAAAAATTCCAATAATTGGTCTTCAAATTCTTTAAGGTCTGCTTCTTCAATCTCCGAAGTTGGAAAGGCTTTTCCTTTCAGGTTCATTTCTGGACGGGAGCTTTGTAATTTGAACATACCTAAATTCCAAGGGAAGGGATGTTGGAACGTATTGCTTTTCCAAAGTAACCAGGCATAGAACAAGCATTGCAATACTTTAGGCTTTTTTCCTAACCAAATATCTTCCAACCGACTAGCGCTTAGTGCGGTTGATGGGATATTACCTGTCTTATAGTCCCATATTTTGAGGTTTCCTTCATGCGATTCTATACGATCAACATATCCTACAAAACAAAGGGGAATTTGCAGCGCAGGATGTACCATCCGGAATTCTAGTTTTGTCTCAATGCCTTTAAGTATTACCTGTCCAGTTTTTATTCTATTTGAATCGAAGTAGAGAAATTGATGAAGCATCTTTTTGCATACCTCTTGTGTCACTAAATTTCTGCCTTGATTCAGGGATGATGCTGAGGTGCCTTCTTCAACCAGTCTTTGTACTCCGGCTTCCATTGCTCTATTTGTCCACTCATCAACATTGAATTCCGGTATAGATTTACCTTCGAATGGACGGTAAAGATGTTCTAGCCCATAGTGAACTAGGTTTCCCATAACTAGAGCGCTCATGCTTTCTTCAACCTCATCTTCCTCGGATAGACCCACAATCTTTTTTTGATAAAACACATGGGGTCGCTCCATTAAATCATTTAAGCTAGAAGCGCTAATCCCTTTATTCATCCATTCTTTCATGGCCTCTTTAACACTCGGACTGCGCTCTGCGTAAAACCTGTCTTCTATAGAGCCCGACACTACATTTCCCGTCATGAATTGCCTTGGATGAATCGTACAATGATCGGTATTCAATTCTTGTTCAAGTTGAATGATGTATCGAGATGGCTCTCCACCACCAAAAGCGTCACGTGATGTATTGAAGGTAATTATTGATTGTGAGCACCGCTGGAGTACGCGATAGAAATGATAGGCATAAATGGCATCCTTTTGTTCATAGGTAGGAAGGTCGTGAGCCTTTTTCACATCATAAGGAAGCAACGAGTTAAAATTTCGACCTGCAGGCAGTGTGCCCTCATTTACACCAGCCATGATGATGTGAGAGAAATCAAGGGTACGCGACTCAAGTATACCCATAATCTGTATTCCTTCTAAAGGCTCGCCAATAAAATCAATTGTGCTGCTCTTTAACTGCTGTTTTATGAGTTTTAATACAGTCAAAGTATCTATTTCTGTCCCTTCAATTGTTCTTTCGAGTTGTTCTAGCAATACATGGACCTTATAGCTCGTATTGATGACCATGCTATCCACCTTTTCTTTTTCTGCTACATGCTTGAGCCAATTCTTGATGGATTCCAATACTTTCAACCCTTTTGTGGGCTGAAGAAGATTGTGGTAGCCGCAAGGGCCTTTGCTGAGTTCAGTCTTCCATTCTTTGGAGCTCGTGAAAACTCGATTTGCTTGAATGATATTTTTATTCCATTCATGAGGTCCGTAATGGGTATCTTCATTATACCAGTACTTACAAAAAAGGGGGTCTGAAAATAATGCGCTGAGACTGCGGTGGTAAAATGTCCAGTTGGTTTCACTTTTTGTGTTTTTAACAGCATATTCAATAGCCCCAATCCAGAGCCGCAGAGTAGAAGCTATTCGGGTATGATCTAGAGGATACCCCATGGTCACATTAACCTTGTCGTATGCGGCAGGAAGAACACTTAAAACCGGATTTAGCAGTGTTTCATCTGCAAGAATGATCGCAATATTGTTGGGCTGTACCTTTTCTAAAGCCCATTGTTCTAGTGTCGCAGCAATGACTTTCGCTTGTCCTGAATATTTAGAGGCTCCAATAATACGGATGTCCTTTTTTAGTGTTGTTAAGTCACTAATTAGATTTTTGGTGCTCGGAATATCGTTTCCAAATACTTTTTGCCTCTTTTGGTGTAGCCTGAGAAAAAGTCCTGCCTCATGCTCTTTCATATCCACATAATGTGAGTCTAAGTCCCACATTATTTTGGTTTCCCAATTCGTCTTTAGATGAGCAATAATATCTAGCTCTGAAGTATTGAGTGCATTTAAACCAGCTACAATGATACGTTTAACCCCATTTTTATTGAGGTAGTTGTCTATTAGTGTAGTATTCTCGCTTAAGTATCTTGAGGCTAACCCTAAATAGGCCTCTCCACGGTTGAGAAGGGCATTTTTAAAATGCTCGTAGGTTGAAGGAAGAACGGCAATAAATTCTGAATACCTGCCCATTAATGCGGTTGTATTCTCCGGTTCTAGATCCCATTCGGTAATCTTTTGAACGTTGTATAAATCCTCTAAAACATGCTCCGGCTTGAGCTTATACCGATCAATTTCCTCAAAATCTGACAAGAGGGTGCGTCCCCAAGATAAAAAGCTGCCCAAACTTTCTACATTTTGTTCTGGATGTGCCTCTTGCCTTGCTTGACTGTAGGCTTTATGTAGCTCAATGAGTAGCACCAAGGGCTCAACCACCAATAGGTTGCCTGCATCTGAAATAAAGCCGTCTACCGTCACAAAAAGCGGCAAAAGAGTTGGTTTGTCCAAATGTGACTTAAGAGCTTCTCGCAAAAATATTTCCGCCCTTTGGTTGGGTAGCACAACCATTTGCTTGTGCAACGGAACAGGTGAAGAAATAATTTCTTGCGCTATGCGCGAGATGAATGAAGACATGCGTTACTTAAAGAGGTTACTTCCCTCAATGTAATCAAAAACCGCCTTAGGAAGAAGATTTCTAAAGCCTTTTCCCTGTGCAAAACTCTTTCGAATCATTGAGGCGCTAATTTCCATTTTTGGTGCATTTACCAAATGTGACTTAGGGAATTTTTCTTGCCAATCAAAATGATTCGTTTCTTCATTTGGCAAAGGGTGACGAGGATAAACAAATATATCGTGGTTATCTGCTATACTCTCATAATTCCTCCATTTATGAAGGGACTTTATGTTGTCTTCCCCCATGATTACACTAAAAACTATTTCGGGATACTTTTCGCGTAAATAAGCCAATGTCTGTGCGGTATAATTGGGCTTAGGAAGATTAAACTCTATATCACTTGCTTTAAGTCTGATTTGATCTTCAAGGGCAAGGCGCACTAAATGCAGTCGCTCGCGGTCCGGTAGTAAATTACTTTTCTTTTTGAAGGGGTTAAGCGGAGTGACTACAAGCCAAACCTCCTCTAAATCTGTACTTTTTTGAATGAATTCAGCAAGAGCCAAATGTCCAATATGAACGGGGTTAAATGTTCCAAAAAACAGTCCTACCTTCTTCATTCGTGATTTAAAAAATCTTCAAGAATCTCAGATGCTTCGGCCGTGGCAACATCAAAATCACTATTTACAATCACCTTATCAAATTCTGGAGCGCGAGCCATTTCTTTTGAGGCTTTTGCTATTCGTTGAGCGATTTTTTCTTCCGAGTCTGTTCCGCGACTTCGAAGACGGCTCTCAAGGGCTTTTATACTTGGAGCTTGAACAAAAAGAGCTAAGGCATTATCCCCAAACTGCTTCTTAAGGTTAATTGCCCCTACCACGTCAATATCAAAAACTACCACCTTTCCTTCCGCCCATATGCGCTCCACCTCTGATTGTAGCGTGCCATAAAACGCTCCAGGATAGACTTCCTCCCATTCAAGGAGTTCTTTGTTTTTTACTTTGGTTAAAAACTCTTCAGCGCTTAGGAAGAAATAATCTTTACCGTGCTGCTCAGAGCCTCTGGCTTGTCTTGACGTAGCAGAAATACTAAAGCTCAATAACGGGAACTTCGGCAATAAAAAATTGACGAGTGAAGATTTTCCAGCCCCAGATGGTGCCGCAAAGATGACTAGTTTCCCCTTTTTTTCGCTCATTCCC
>Ga0228622_1001179_pt1 | contig 11717 bp, 9 predicted proteins | sample 26DmetaG_FD_186035 | JGI IMG/M metagenome (GOLD analysis project Ga0228622, IMG submission 186035) | Seawater microbial communities from Monterey Bay, California, United States - 26D | ecosystem: Environmental > Aquatic > Marine > Coastal | place: USA: California | collected 2016-10-01
ATTAAATAATCAATGGCAGGTGAAAAAACATCCCAAGGTCTTATAGAGAAGGTATAAACACCGTCTGGCACAGCACTTGGTAGCGTTACAAATTCTCCTGGTGATACAGAGTAACCAAAATCAATGGTATTTAAAAATGCATCTCTAATTCTACAATCTAAATCAGAATTACCGGCCCAGAAAAAGCTAAAGTCAACAGGTCCAACAGTAGTTTCTATAACTAAAGGTAAAGTATCAGTAACGTCAATTGTTCTAGTAAGATCTCCAGGAGTTAAATAGTAATCATAATTACCACCAAAATCAGCATCTAATATTTCAATAGTTACTGTTTCTACTCCTTGTCCCTCAGCTACTCCATCATCAGAAAAACTAACAATAACATCAACTGATGTTTCTCCAGAAGGAATGGTTACAGTTTCAGGAAAACTAGTCCCGTCTGTAGTACCGTCTGAAGAACTTGCTCCTAATGTAATTACTGTAGCAACAGGTAATGGATTTGTGCTTATACTAATTGTAAACGTAGTTGCGTTGGTATCAGAACTCTCTAATACAAGTTGACCATCATTGTCATCAGTAAATCCAAGATTAATTTCACTTGTGGGATTCAAAGATCCAGGGTTTGTTACACTATCTACATCATCCTGTCCACACGAAACTAAAAGTGTGATGGAGAATAATAATAGTGCTAAATATTTAATATTTTTCATATTCTGTAGGTTTGTATTTTATAATTTAAATTTTAATCTAGCAAAAACTGTTCTACCGTTTATACCAAACTGTGAAGTAACACGTGGGTAAATAAAGTTGTTACCACTTGTTAAGTTAGCAGGGCTTGCATCTGGATATACATTAAAGATATTACTTGAACCTATAGTTAAAGTCATATTTTCTGAAACATCATATCCGAAAGACATGTCGGTTAAAATTTTTGCTCCAAATTCTGGATGAATAGGAACTGCAGTGTCATTAATAGTTTGACTAAGTGTTGTATCAGGATTAATTACTGATCCAAAGAATGAATTTCTTAAAAAGAAGTTCCACTTTTCTCCTCTTAACATATGTCCAAGATTTGCTTTAAATCTAGGAGTTGCTTTTTCTAGGAAATAAGATTCTCTTTCACCAAAGTAAGTACTCGCTTGAGAAGCTAATACTGTAGATGAGTTAATCTCATCTACTCTTTGTGTGTAGGCAAAAGTTACTGCTAAATCGCTTGATAAAGTTAATTCCCCTACATTATCTTGATGTGAAACTACAACATCAAAACCTCTTGTCTCAGTATCGATTGCATTGGCAAAGAAACGAGCAGATTCTGCATCTGTAACAATTCCATCAGGAATTGAGAAGTTACCAGTTAAAACAACTCTATCATCAACTCCAGTGAAGAATGCATCTGCAGTTAATGTTAAATTTGCAGATGGTATTTTAGCTGTAACTCCAAAACTTGCACTAAAAGACTCCTCTTGTTTTAATTCCGGAATTCCTAAAGCACCAGCTATTTGACTATCATTTGAGAACGTTCCAACTTCATAAGGAACTCCTGAAATAAAGTTAGTACTTATTGTATTAAAGTTTAATTGCGCTAAAGATGGAGCTCTGAAACCTGTACTTGCAGCAGCTCTAAGGTTAACATTATCACTTAACTTAACTATTCCAGCTAATTTCCAGTTGAAAGTAGATCCAAAGTCACTGTAGTTTTCATATCTAACAGCTCCTGAAAGGAATAGGCTCTTATTAACATCTAATTCTAAATCTCCATAAAAAGCATAACTGTTTCTAGTTGCATTTCTTTCATTTGAAGGTCTAAAACCAGGGAATACTTGGATTCCACCAGCTCTTGATCTTCCAAAGAAATCTACTACCTGAGTAGCAGCATTTCCATCCCAGATGTCTCCATTAATATCGTATGTTGCCCAAGATTCTTCTTGTCCAGCAGTAATATCATAGGCTTCCATTCTGTATTCAGAACCAACTGCAACGTTTAATCCAGACATTACATCATCATAGAATTTTGTTAAATCTAAATTGGTTGTGTTTTGTGCAAAAGAAAATCCTCCTGCATAAACCTCTAATGGTGATGCTTGCTGTAAACTTGCATTACTTGAATTTCCAATATTGAAATCAAAAGAGTTTTTACCATAGGTATTACTGAAATCTATATCCCAATCTCCTTTTTTACCTTTAATACCAACTGCAATAGATTCATCATTTACAATTGAATTTATCTCTGGAAGCATTCCTGCAGGATACAATCCTGTAAAAGCTCTTGATTGAGCTGGTCTTCTGTAAAAACCTGCTGCATTACCTCTTCTATGACTTATCCCTCCAAAGGCATAAAAACTAAAATCATCATTAAGCTTTAATTCCATGTTAGCCATGAACTTACCATTTCTAAGTTGAGACTGTCCTACTCTCATACTAAAGTCTTGTCTTGTAAGACCTCTAGTAACTAATTCATTTTCTGAAGTATCAAAGTTTAATAACCCCCTTAATTCATCTATTGAACTAGCCGCATTAATTTGAGTTTTTAGTGAAAAAGGAAAATGAGTTACTCCCTGAGCAAATGTTTGAATCTGAGATAAAGAATATTGAGTGATATCTGAACCATATCCAGAATTTAATCCTATCCATTCTACAGAATTACTAGCATCAAATATTTGACCAGAAAACCCTTCGGCACCTGCTCTATATGATGGAGCTCTAGTAGACATAGATCCTGTGAAGTTAATAAAACTACCTTTATCATCTAAAGGAATTCCATAATTCACATCAAATTGAAAAGTTTCACCATCCATACCACCACTTTGGTTGTTTGCTTGATCCCCCCAATTTGAACCTTGGTTTACTTGAAATTCTAATCCTTCATTACTTTTTAATACAATATTGATTACACCTGCAATGGCATCACTACCGTACTGTGCTGATGCACCATCCTTTAAAATTTCAATTCTTTTAATTGAAAAAGAAGGTATAGTGTTCATATCAGTACCAACGCTTCCTCTTCCAACTGTACTATTTACATTTACTAAAGATGTATTGTGTCTTCTTTTTCCATTTATAAGAACTAATACTTGATCTGGACCCAAACCTCTTAAAGCTGCTGGATTGATATGATCAGTTCCATCAGAAACAGTTTGAGAAGTAGACGTAAAAGAAGGTGCTACATAATTTAAAATATCATTGACTGAAACTTGAGGCCCAGAACTAACAAGTTCTGTAACATCAATAACATCAACTGGAACTGGTGTGTTAGATACAGTTCTATTTTTATTTCTAGACCCAACCAATACAACTTCATCTAAAGCAAGATTACTGTCTTCTAAGACGATGGTTACATAACTAGCATCTACAATACTTTTTTCAACAGTCTTAAATCCTAAAGAAGATACAGAAATTGTTGTGGGCATTTTCTTAACATCTAAAGAAAACTCACCATTCTCATTAGTTGTTGTACCGTTTGTGGTTCCTTTTTCTACGACATTCATAAATGATAGAGCTTCTCCGCTAGTATCAGTTACTTTTCCTTTAATTGTTTGGGCGCTAATTGTAAACGCACCAGCAAACAAAAACATAACCGTAAAAAATTTTAATAAGTTATTTTGTTTCATATAAGTGTAATTGATTGATAATAACTGCAAATGTTGCTTTTTTTTTTGTTAAAAACAAAAAAATACAGGCTTAATATGATGCATCCTACTATGTGTAAATTAAATTTTTGACTTAAAAAACCGAAAAAAACCCATTCTAACTAGCTTTAACCTATTTTTAACAATGATAAAAAATCGAATAGTGTAGATTTGTTTTTCAATTTTTTTTAACTTTCAAACTAAAGATAAATGGAGATAGATATAAGGGCAATTAATGAAAAAATAGAGCGAGAAAGTGCCTTCATAGACCTACTTACCACAGAGATGAATAAAGTAATTGTTGGTCAAAAAGAAATGATAGAACGTTTACTTATAGGATTACTAGGGAATGGTCATATTTTACTTGAAGGTGTTCCTGGTTTAGCAAAAACATTAGCGATTAACACGCTCTCAAAAGCTGTTCAAGGGTCTTTTAGCAGGGTTCAGTTTACCCCTGATTTATTACCAGCTGATGTGGTTGGTACCATGATTTACAACATGAAGGACAATGATTTTTCTATCAAGAAAGGTCCAATCTTTGCCAATTTTGTTCTAGCAGATGAAATTAATAGAGCCCCTGCTAAAGTTCAATCAGCCTTACTTGAAGCCATGCAAGAACGTCAAATTACAATTGGAGATACTACATTTAAACTAGATGAGCCCTTTTTGGTTATGGCTACTCAAAACCCTGTTGAACAAGAGGGAACATATCCACTACCCGAAGCACAAGTAGACCGTTTTATGCTTAAAACTGTAATTGATTATCCAAAATTAACAGATGAGCAAACCATTATGAGACAAAATTTAAATGGTGGTTTCACAACTGTAAACCCAGTAGTTTCTATAGCCGAAATTTTAAAAGCAAGGGAAACTACCAATGAAGTTTACATGGATGAAAAAATAGAAAAATATATTTTAGATATCATTTTTGCAACTAGATATCCTGAACGCTATAACCTTTCTCAGCTTAAGCCACTTATTAGTTTTGGAGCTTCACCAAGGGGAAGTATCAATTTGGCAAAAGCAGCCAAATGCTATGCTTTCATTAAAAGAAGAGGTTATGTGATTCCTGAAGATGTAAGAGCTGTTGTTTACGATGTTTTGAGGCATAGAATTGGAATTACTTATGAGGCTGAAGCTGAAAATATTTCATCAGTAGATATTATTAACTCAATAATTAATGAAATAGAGGTCCCATAATAAACACTTTATGTGAAAAAACCTTATTAAACTGATAAAGGTTTTAATAGTTTTGAGGAATTTCATAAAATTATTTAGTTTACCCAGAAAATAGTGTTTACATCATGGATACTAAAGAAATACTTAAAAAAGTAAGGAAAATTGAAGTTAAGACCAGGCGTTTGTCTGATCATATCTTTGGTGGAGAATACCATTCTACCTTTAAGGGAAGGGGAATGACATTCTCTGAAGTAAGAGCTTACCAATTTGGAGACGATGTTAGGGCAATTGATTGGAATGTTACTGCTCGTTATAACGAACCTTTTATAAAAGTTTTTGAGGAGGAAAGAGAACTTACCATGATGCTTATGGTTGATGTTTCCGGTTCTGAAAGTTTTGGAACTACAAATCAATTTAAAAAAGATACCATCACTGAAATTTCTGCCACACTAGCTTTTTCTGCAATCCAAAATAACGATAAAGTTGGCCTTATTCTATTTTCAAATCAAATTGAATTGTTTATTCCTCCAAAAAAAGGAAAAAGCCATGTACTAAGAATAATTCGTGAATTAATTGAATTTAAGCCTAAAAGTAAACAGACAGATATATCTGAGGCGTTTAAATACCTCTCAAATGTTATGAAAAAGAAAGCCATTGTTTTTATGTTATCTGATTTTATGGATGATGATTATGAGAAGACACTGAAAATTGTAGGCAATAAACATGACATTACAGGAATTCGAGTTTATGATCAACATGATGAAGAAATTCCAAATCTTGGAGTCGTTCCCATGATTGACGCTGAAACAAATGCCATACAGCTTATCAATACAACTTCAAAAAGGGTTCGTAATAATTATAAACTAGCTGCTTTGCGTCTCTCTGATTATTTCAAAACTACCTTCAAAAAAAGTGGCTCTGGCACTATTGACACAAGGGTAGACGAAGATTACGTAAAAAAATTATTAGGTTATTTTAAACATAAAGGGAGATGATACAGTTAAAACAAAAAATTCTTGTTCTTCTTCTTTTAATTACAACACTTACTTATTCTCAAAAAGTAAGTGTAGAAACAGACACAACAAATATTAGAATTGGAGAACAATTTTTATTTAAAATTGTAATAAAAGATACTGCAAACGTTATTCTTCCTGAGCAACTAGAAAACTTAACTAGCCTAGAAGTAGTAAAAGACATAAAAACTGACACCCTTAAAAATAGCCTTATTAAAAAATACTTGATGACAGGTTTTGATAGTGGAGCCTTCTACATTCCTTCTCAACAGATATTTATTAAGAACAGGAGTTTTCTATCAGATTCTGTATTGATTAATGTTGCTACAATTGCTGTAGATACTACTCAACAAAAAGTATTCCCAATTAAGGCCATTCAATCCGAACCTTTGGTTTATGATGATTTTAAACCCTACATCATCTGGGTAGTTTTGATACTCTTATTGGTGGGTTTACTCATCTATTATTTTAAGACACGTAAAAAACCAGAAATCAAAGAAACTGAAACTGTTAGCACATTGCCTCCTTTTGAAGAAGCCCTTCAAAAACTTCAAGAATTAGATAATAAGTTGTTGTGGCAAAATAATGAAATTAAAAAATATTACAGTGAACTTACTGAAATTATTAGGGTATTTATAGAAAAAGAATTAGAGATTCCTGCATTAGAAATTACAACTCAAGAGTTGGTTTCTTTTCTCTCTGATTATGATGCCCCAAAAAATATAAACCTCAGTAAAGAAACTATCAAAAAACTAAATACACTTTTTCAAGAAGCAGATTTGGTTAAGTTTGCAAAATCTACTCCACTTTCACATGAAATTGAAGAAGACCGAAGAATTGCCGAAAAAGTATTAAACGACCTAAAACCAATTCCATTAATAGAAGAAACAAAAGAAAATGAATTGGAATAATTTTGAATTTAACAATCCTGAGGTTTTATGGTTATTAACTCTAATCCCACTAATAGCTGTTTGGCTTTTCTTTGTACGAAAGAAAGAAGCTGCTGTTTTAACTGTATCTAATCTCAAAGGATTTCGTACAAAAAACAACTTTTTGCCAAAAATTAAACCCTTGCTCTCTGGTATCAGGCTAATTGCATTAGCTTTATTGATTGTTGCCCTAGCACGACCCAGAAATGTAGCTGTTAGTAAAAAAATTAAAACCAACAAAGGAATAGATATTGTAATGGCTATTGATGTTTCTGCTAGTATGTTGGCTAAAGATTTAAAACCAAACCGACTGGAGGCTTTAAAAATAGTAGCAACAGATTTTGTGAACCGGAGGCCTAATGATAGAATAGGTATAGTTGTATATGCAGGAGAAAGTTTTACACAAACTCCAATAACAAGTGATAAAAGAATAACTAAGAGAACCATTTCACAAATTAAATGGGGACAACTAGATGGAGGAACAGCAATTGGAATGGGACTGGGATCTGCTGTGAATAGACTTAAAGAAAGTAAAGCTAAAAGTAAAGTAATTATACTCCTAACCGATGGCGTTAACAACTCTGGATTTGTAGACCCAAAAACAGCAACAGAGCTTGCAAAAGGTTTAAATATCAAGGTGTATACTGTAGGTATTGGAACTAATGGAATGGCAGATTTTCCAGTAAGTAGAGACTCTAGAGGAAGATTGCAGTTTAGAAAACAAAAGGTGGAAATAGACGAGGAATTACTTCAATTTATTGCAAGTGAAACCCAAGGACAATATTTTAGAGCTACAGATAATAGCAAGTTACAAGAAATTTACGATGAAATTGATGTATTAGAAAAAACTAAAATTGAAGAATTTAAATATTATAACTATCAAGAAAAATACAGGTTTTTAATTTTTATTGGTGGTGGTTTATTGTTGTTGGAATTTATTTTGAAGAACACAGTGTTTAGAAGTTTTATATAATGTTATACAGACTAGAGGAACCCATATATTTTTATCTATTTACAACAATACCAATACTTGTTGTAATTTTCCTAATGGTATTATGGTGGAAAAAAAGAACTCAGAAAAAATTTGCTGATTCAAGTTTATTGATAAAATTAGCTCCAAACTACTCGGTTTTTAAATCTTCACTAAAACTTTTGTTTTTTATCTTAGGAATATCATTCCTTATCCTAGCCTTGGTAAACCCTAAAATAGGCACAAAATTAAAAACAGTAAAAAGAGAGGGTGTAGATATTGTTTTTGCCTTAGACGTTTCTAAAAGTATGTTAGCCGAAGATATCGCTCCTAATAGATTAGAAAAATCAAAACAAATTATATCTAAAATTATAGACAAACTTGGAAGTGATCGTGTAGGAATTATCATTTATGCAGGAAATGCATATCCTCTTCTACCAATTACAACAGACCATGGGGCCGCAAAAATGTTTTTGCAAAATGCAAATCCTGATTTAGTTTCTAGTCAAGGTACAGCAATCAAGGAAGCTTTAGATTTAGCAAAAACATATTACAATAATGACGATCAAACCAATCGGTTTTTAATTATTATCTCTGATGGAGAAGATCATCAAGAAGAAACAAAGCAGTTGGCGCAAAATATTTCTAATGATGGTGTAAAAGTATATACCATAGGTGTTGGGTCAGAAAAAGGAGCACCAATCCCAATGAAAATTAACGGCTCTTTGATTGGTTATAAAAAATACAAAGGAGAAACTGTTTTAACGAAACGTAATTCTGATCTTTTGAAAGGGGTGGCCAATGTAGCTAACGGTAATTATATTGATGGTAATTTAACAGACAAACCTGTAAAAGCCATAGAAGAAATTATAAGCAATGCTCAAAAAACAGAATTTGAAACCAAACAATTTTCAGATTATAAAGACCAATTTCAATGGTTTTTAGCAATAGGCCTTTTGTTTTTAATCCTTGATGTTTTTTTACTAGACAAGAAAACAAGGTGGCTAAAAAAGATAGATTTATTCAATGAAAAAGACACTTAAACTATAAAAAATGAAAAACTTTATATCTACATGTTTTGCTTTTATATTGTTTGTTATCTCAACATCAGCACATGCTCAAAAAGATTCTATTACACTTCAAAGAGAAGCTAGGAAATTAGTTAGAGAAGGAAACCTGCTATACAATCAAAATAATTTTACAGATGCTTCTATTGCCTATAAAAAAGCTTTAGAAAAAAATAGTAGTTACAAAAAAGCAACTTATAATTTAGGCAACTCTCTATACCAAGAAAAAAATTACAAAGAAGCTATTCCACAATATAATATTACCGTAGAAAATGCAAAAGATGCTTTTGAAAAAGCTGAGGGCTATCACAATATCGGAAATGCAATGCTTCAAGAAAAAAATTACAAAGGTGCTGTAGATGCTTTTAAGAATGCTCTTCGTAGTAATCCAAAAGACGATGAAACGCGTTATAATTTAGCGGTAGCTCAAAAGCTGCTTGAAGACGAACAAAACAAAGACAAAGATAAAAACAAAGACAAGGGTAAAGACAAAAATAAAGATAAAGAGAAGAATAAGGACAAAGATAAAAACAAGGATAAAGACAAAAAAGAAGGAGACGATAAAGACAAAAAAGATCCTAAAAATAATGACGAAAAAGGTGATGACAAGAAAAAACAAGACCCTAAGAAAAAGGATCAAAAAAAACAAAAACCTCAACCGAGTAAAATGTCACCTCAACAGATTAAACAATTGCTAGAGAGTTTGAAAAATGAAGAGAAAAAAACTCAGAAAAAATTAAATGCAAAAAAAGCAAAAGGATCTAAAGTTAAACAAGAAAAAGATTGGTAATTTTTATATTTGTGAATTCTTAGCTAACAAAAATGAAGAAGAATAAAATTTTATATATTCTAATTTTATGCGCTCTATGGAGTTGGTCTGCATTTGCACAAACCCCTGAACTTATTTCAACAGTTAGTAAAAATAAATTAGGGCTCAACCAAAGGTTAAAAATTCAATTTACCGTTAATAAACAAGGAGCAGATAATTTTGAACCTCCTAACTTTAAAAATTTCCAAATTGTTAGTGGGCCAAGCCAATCCATTAGCCAATCTTGGATTAATGGAAAAGCTAGTTTTTCTCAATCGTATAGCTACATAATAAAACCTTTGAGAAAGGGTGAATTTTTAATCCCATACGCAAGTATAAAACTTAACAATAAGGTCCTAAAATCTAAACCCGTCAAAATAATTGTTTTAGATCCCGTAGAAATTCCTAAAGACCCAAACGATCCAAACTACATTGCTCAACAAAATGTTCACTTGGTGGCAGAAATTTCAAAATCTATCCCTACGTTGGAGAGGGTATTTATGTAGAATATAGATTGTATGTTAGTCAAAACATCAGTGTAAGGGATTTTTCATATACAGAATCTCCTCAGTATAATGGGTTTTGGAATCAGGATATTAAAATACGTGGATTAAACGCAAAAAATGGAACCTATAATGGAGAACAATATCGATATGTTGTTTTGCAGAAAGCCCTTTTAATTCCTACAAAATCTGGGAAACTTACAATAGACCCTATCAAAATGGATATTGTAATTGGAGTTCCAACAGGAAGAGGGGATTTCTTTGGAAACCCTATTATAAGAAATGTAACAAAAAGTTTTGCTTCGGCTAAAAAGTTTATTCAATCTAAAGCATTACCAATAGATGGAAAGCCTGAAAGTTTTAATGGAGCTGTTGGTGATTTTAACTTTGTAGTAAGTTCAAGTAAAAATATTTTAAAGTCTAATGAATCAGCAACAGTTTCAGTAAAAGTTACTGGTAATGGAAATTTGAAATTATTTGAATTACCAGAAATAAAAACACCTTCAGAATTAGAGGTTTTTACCCCTGAGCAAAAAGAAAAGATTACTATTAATTCTAGAGGAATTAGAGGCTCAGTAACTAAAAATTATACCGTTGTCCCACAATTTAAAGGAAAGTATAAAATTCCAAGTACAGAATTCTCTTATTTTGACCTTAAAGAAAAAAAATATGTGACTTTAACTTCAGAAGATCTTTTTGTTGAGGTTCTAGAAGGAAAAGAGTTGGTTACAGACTCTGATATAGATGCAAACACTAAGAAAGAGATTATTATTACTGGCAACAATTTCAGATACATTCAAACAAATAGCACATTTTATTTAGCAAAAAAATCAGATTTCTATGCTTCAAAACTCTATTATTTAATCTTAATACTTCCCTTATTATTTATTCCTGTTGGAATTGTAATTGCTAAAAAAAATAAAGCAAGAAGTAATGATGTTCTTGGAAATAAGTTAAGGAAAGCAGATCGTTTAGCAAAAAAATATCTTTCTGAAGCAAAAAAACAATTAGGAACAAAAGAAGCTTTTTATGTAGCATTAGAGAAAGCACTTCACAATTATTTGAAAGCCAAATTAAAAATTGAAACCTCAGATATTAGTAAAGAGAAAATCACAGGATTATTAAAAAAAGAAGGAGTAAATGAAAATGATATCAACTCATTTATAGAGGTCTTTAATAGTTGCGATATGGCCAGATATTCTCCTGTAACTGCAGTAGAAATGAAAGATGATTATGAAAAAGCTAAGTCAGTAATCACTCAAATAGATAAACAATTGTAAGATGAAAAAAAATCTAATTTTACTACTATTTGTATCATGTCAGTTGTTTTCTCAAAACCCTGAGAAGTTATTTAACGAAGGAAATAAACAGTATAAGTTATCTAACTATTCTGAAGCAATTTCTAGCTACGAGCAAATAGAATCACTTGGGCTTATTTCCTCAGAATTATATTATAATTTAGGTAATTGTTATTACAAACTAAACCAAGTTGCACCCGCAATTTATAATTATGAAAAGGCGCTTCTTTTAAATCCTTTAAATGAGGATGCGCGAAGTAATTTAGTATTTGCAAAAAGACTCACAATAGATGCCATCGAAGAAATCCCAAAAACAATCTTTCAAAA
>Ga0228622_1001201_pt1 | contig 11523 bp, 20 predicted proteins | sample 26DmetaG_FD_186035 | JGI IMG/M metagenome (GOLD analysis project Ga0228622, IMG submission 186035) | Seawater microbial communities from Monterey Bay, California, United States - 26D | ecosystem: Environmental > Aquatic > Marine > Coastal | place: USA: California | collected 2016-10-01
AGCGAAATTAATCACTCCCCAATTATTTGAATTATGCTGAAGTGTCCTCGTAAGTAACCCAATCAGTTGTAACTGCTCCTGCTCCGTATCCGAAGTTTCCGAAGATGTTAGCTTGATTTTTCAAATTGTCTCTTTGGTCAATTACATCTAATGAAATAATATCATTTGGTGCAGATGGTAATCCTATTCCTAAGTTTGAAGTCTTACCAAGTACTGCCCATCTTGAGTTCAAGTTTGGAACAACCTTAATTCCGAATCCACCGAAGTTAGTTGGCTCAGAAGAAAGAACTGCCATATTTTGAGTCTGTAAACTTCTTCTGTATGCCCAAGCAGTTGCAGGAGAAACGTGGAAGAATACATCAGCTTGCTCGTTTAATAAAGCAGTTGGAATAACGTCAACCATTGCATTGAGTCTTGCTTGGATTGTTGTAGGGTCTACTAATGAATTAGCACCTGAAAGGATTTGACCTGTTAATGATGCAGCCGTTAGCTTGTCATTAATCAATTTACAGAATCCGTTGATAGTTGCAGTAGGGTCACCTGTTGCTCCTGCGTTAGAACTCCATAATTCGCTTTCTACAACTTTTAATGCTTTCTCAGAAATGTTTGAAACCATTGCTACTTTCAACTCTTCAGGAATACCCATTGCGTGAATGTTAGCTACTGCATCTTTCCACTCTGTGTTCTTGAACAATTCGTAAGGTAACGGAAGGTTGATTGACTTTTTGTCAATTGTAAACTCCGTGTCACTGATTAATGCCGTACCTGATTCTGAAGGTGCATCTGAATATATTTGAACGATGTCTGTTCCTGTTGTCATTTCCCACATTGAGAACTTATCTCTTGTGCCTTGAACTTGCTTAATTCCAAAACCTGCATCAAAAGATGCTGCTTGTAATACTGCCTCCAAAAATACTTCCTCTACTCTACTTATCGAGTCGGAAGCCTGTGTAATAGTTACTGCCATTTTTTAGTAATTTAATCTGTTGTTAAAATAATTTGCAACTGAACTTCCGCTTTCGTTGCTTAGTTTAGTGATTGATTTTGGTGCTGCGTTTGACACCTTTGATAATTTTTCTGTATTTAAGTTTGTTGCTTTTTCAAGGCTTGAAAGTGTTTCTTTAACTGAAGCCAACTCAGATTTCATTTCTTCGTTTTCTTTCTTCATTGATTCAGCAGCTTCAACTTGTGCAGCAACTGCATCAACTAAAGTGTCAATTAAAGCACTTACGTCTTCTTTAGCCACTTCTTTCACTTCTTCAACAACCTCTTCTTCCATCATCTCTTCCTTCTTGTTGTATCCCATTTCTTCTTCCTTGTCTTTCATCAAGTCTTCAGCTTCGGTCATTGATACTAAAACACCACCTTCAATAGTGATTGTTTTTCCATCTACTTCAAAAGAACCTTCAGCAGGTACAGTCATTGCTTCGTCAGCGTAAACTTTAGCACCTTCCTCAAAAGATTCAGCGTAAATTAATACTCCTTCACCAACATCCATTGATGCCAATTCAGTTTTTTTGCTTGGTATCATTTCACCAAGTTTTGTTAGAATAGCATCTAACTTCAAGTTTGTGTTACTCATTTCTGATTTATTTAATTGTGTTAATTCGTGATTCATATCGGCTTCAACCGAAATTCCTTTATAAGTTCCGTTTTTGATTTTTGCCCAAACATCATCATTTGAAATGTACGTTCCTTGCATCCAAGTTTTAGCAGGTACTTTAAAACCTAACTCTGTTGCTTTGTCATTTAAAGGATTTTCAACAATCCAATTTTCTACAACATCAACACCTTCCAACTTTTGGTTTTCGTTGTGTTCGCTATTCCATTCGCCTAATGTTACCTTTTTAAGCATATAGTCTTTGGCGATGTCCTCAATAGTTTCTCCTGAAAAATAAATTTCGTATGGGTCACCTGCATCTGATACTCTTGGAATAATTTTGTCAGGGATTAAAACAGGCGAATATATCATTCGCTTTTCGTCTTGAACTGAAAGCTGAATAGGCTTATCTTCTTTTGATAAAAAAATAAAGTCAGTTTCAATTGCAGGAGATTCTACTAATGCAATTCTGAATACAGAACTATCCAACCAATCTTTCTTTTTAAGTTCAAATCTTTTCATTAACGCAAAATTAAAGAATAATACAACCTTTATTTGTATCCTTTCCTTGCTTTGCCTATTTTTGCAATATGGCAAAACCTATAAAATACTTTTTAGATTTAGAAATACTCAGGAAGGTTGAAGTCTGTGAGATGATAGGATGCTCTTTAAGAACCATTGACAACTACGTCAAGAAAGGTTTACCCATTCACAAACCGACAAACGCAGCACCTTACTACTTAGCTTCTGAAGTTTACGAATGGATTCAAAGCAATTAAAATTTAGGCATAAAAAAACCCTGCATTTCTGCAAGGTCTTTTTTTGTTGATGATGTTTAGTGGTTATATTATAACCATTTATCTTTTATCCGAAATTTAGTTCTTATAACCTCTTCAGTATATCCTAAAGCCTCTGTTGCTAATATCTGAAATATGACTGTATTTCTTTCCTTTTTACTTGGCGGTAAGCACTCCAAAAATAAAGACTTTCCATTGGTTAATTTTACTGCTACATCAACATATTTGTAATAAGTTTTTGTGCTATCTAATTGGTCTGAATTTAAATAAATTTTCATCTTGTTCTTGTTTTGTATTATTTTTTCGTCTTATTGACCCTACAAATATACAAATACTTTATTGAATAAAACGCATTAATGATTTTTTTCTGCACAAAACTTTTACATTCTTATCTTCAAATTCTGATATTGAACCTTTTACACCTGTTTCCAAACGCTTTTCAACCTGCTTTAATTTGATTTCTGCAACGACTTCCTTCTTAATTTGCTGCTTTTCTTCCGCTGAAAGAGTTATTAATCCATTCGCTTGTGCATATAAAAACGCATCTGACCAATTTGCAATGATTGGAAATTCTCCTGAATCTTTGTAAATCCTCTCAATGAAATTAAAAGCCTTTTCCATTTCTAAGATTGGGTCAAGGTCATTGCCTAATTGGTGCGTTGCAGGAATATATGCCTTTGGCTTTAAATTAGCCTTTCTTAGCCACTCCTTGTATGAGTTTAGTATAAGTCCTACAAATGCCGTTGAAAAGTTGTTATATGGTTTTTCCTTATAGTCCAATTTCTGAGCAGCATATAGTTCAAATGCCTTTGAGTATTGCTCAATTTCTAAATTGCCGTAGTAGTTTTTTACAAAATCTAAAAGCAGGTTCATAGTTAGATCATCCATTGTGCCATTAATTCCAACCTGAACTGCCGATTTTAGGATGTAAAGTGTTAGTTCCTTATCCTCCGATTCTTTTATTTTCTTGCTCATTTTTTTGAAGTGTTAAATTATTTAATTGTTTTGCTATTGTGTTAGCTTCCTCGTAATATTCGCCAAATACCTTTTCAGCAGGTGTTGGTTTAGTTCCTTTTTCTAAACTTTTCTTCTTTTTAACCCTTATCCAATTTAAGAAATGTGTATTAAAGTCTTTTTTTGTCTTTATCGTTTCTCCTGTAGATTCCAAATGTAAAATAAAATCGTCAAGTTTTGTAATTAAATCTTCTTTGCTAAATGCTAACTGTTGCCCATTTTTTAAAACTGCATTGATCACTCGTTCATTTTTTTTATAATCAATAGCTAACTCTAAAATTTGGCGATGGCGGTTATCTTCTTCTTCTTTAACAGTATCTTTTACATTTACTTTTACTTTATCATTTACTGTTACTGTTGATTTCGTTGAACGAGATTCAACGCTCGTTGGATTCGTTGAAGTTCGTTGCTCTTTTCTTAATGCTGCTGAACGCTTACCTGCTTCGCTTCTTTGTTTTTTAGCTTCTTCAAACTTTAGTAAATCCCTTTTTAACTGTTGCTTGATTGGTGTAAATGCAAGATTTATTATCAAATCATCTGATATTGGGTTCTCGTCATTTACATATTTAAAGATATGCTTAATCAATTCCCCTGCTTTTGAATCAGGTAGCTGCTCAAACAACTCTTTTTGGTCTGCATATAGTATAAACCCTTTTTTGTCTTGTGCCATAATTTTTAAAATAAAAAAGCCTATGGCGTTCGAGGGTACAGCTCTACTAACCAAAGGCTTTTATTTATGTCTTACTTAAACTCCTGTACCGAGTTTGAATTGCAAAGATAATAATTTAATCTATACCATAACTTGCTTTCCTGAAACAAAGTTTACAGATTTTAGTCTTTGTTGGTTGAGAATACTTAAAGAACTCAGGCAAAGTTTTATTCTCGTGACAGATGCTGCATTGCTTAAATGGCATCTTTGTACCTGTGTCCTCTTCATATTTGTGAACGTGGTTTAATTCGTGAATGACTTCCTCAAATTTGTATTGAGTAAAATATTCTTTTTCTACATCCTCAATTAGGTACTTATCATCGTTCATCTTGCTCTGAAATGTAACTATCATTTTAACGATTTTAAAAGTTCTTCTTTTTGCTTGAAACTCATTTTGTTCAAAGCATTAAAAATATCGGTGTGTTGGTCAATCTCTTTTGTAATCATCTCCATTCTTTCATCGTCAACATTAGCAAAAATTCGGTTATTTGTTTTTATAATCAAACCCTCATATCTCTTAGCTGCTCTTTTGACATCTTGAAAGAAGTACCCACGCTCTATCATAATTGTTAAGCAATCAGATAAAGCGTGAGAAAGAATAACTGAGTTAATAACATAGTTTAGTTCTTCTTTTCTTTCCATAATTAAAAAGGTAAACCATCGTTATCACTACTTCCTAAATCTGCTGCTTCCAACTTTTCTTCTTGTGGTTGCCTACCTCCTAATGCTTCTATCTTCCAAGCATCAATGTTGTGGTAATACTTTCCGTTGTATTCCCTGCTTGATACGTTAAAAGCCACAGATACTTCCTGACCTTCTTCAAATCTGTTAAGCATCTCACATTTATCTCCAAACGTTTGGAAACATACTTCAGGGTTGTACTGCGCTCCTGTATCAATTACGAATGATTGTTTCTGCCAAGACTTTCCTGCCTTGCTCATTCCTGTTTCTACTGCCAATTTCTTGGTAATTCTTCCTTTGATTTCCATTTTTTAAAATGTATTAATTAAATTAAATTGTTTTCGTAATATTCTTTTGCTTCAATGATTAAATTCATCAAAGTTTCTAAATTGTCATAGCTTAATTCTATGCAATTAAATCCTGTTGTATCAATTTCAACTCCATCATCATTTTGAAAAGTGCATTCCAAAAGGTCACCGCTTTGGTCTAATATTTCAGCAGTTGCAACTTCGTCTGTAATTTTTAAAAAATCTTCCATCTGTTAAAATGCTTTAGTTAAAATTGTCAATTTACTATATGCTATTTTTTTTAAACGTTCAACTTCGTCTTTAGTGCTGACCTTCTCAAACAAATCAATCCAATTTAAAATTGAATCAATCTGTGAAGCCCTTACTGAGTAATTTATGCTTTTAAGGATTCGGTAATACTCTCCGCTTAGTTTATACATTGCAAATCTGTTTTAAGTGAGTTTATCAAAACCTGCTTTCTATTAATTGCGTGATTGTATTTAGCAATGTTTTTTGTATCAAGCAAATTGAAATGCTTTCTTAATACTGATTTTCTACTTTCTACCATATCGCAAAACCTGATAAGTTGGTTGGCTTTGTCAAGCATTAGTTCAGCTTTCTTTCTTAAATTGTTCAATTCTTTTCCGTTCATAACTTTATATTTTTTTCAAATATACAAATACTTTTGGAAATACAAGTATCAATTCATTTTTAATTCTAATGACATAGCAATAGATACACCTTTTGCTGCATCCATTATCTTGCGACACAGGTAAAGTTCAGGAACTAACTTGTCAGCTTCACGCTCTTTTCCTGCGTTTGTTTTGTCTTTAGAATTATAATATGCTGCATTGTGCCTTTGGTTGGCTTCTACCTGCTCCCTTGCTAAAAATAACATATTACAAGATAACTTGCGATGCCCTTCGTAAAGGTCTTTATATTGACCTGACTGATAGGCTTCAACTATTTCGTAGATTTCTGCTAAGATTTCATCCATTTCTTAAATCAAATTTATAATCTTTTTAACTCCAAATGCTTTATATCTGTATATCTAACCTTAGTTATTAAATCCTTCTTACCCCAAATCTCTCTTGTGTAAAATTTTAAGTAATCATTTTTGTTTGTTGTTTTTTCTTTTACATTTGATTCCACAAAATCAAGTAAATCTTTCCTGTTGAATATTGAAAAACAATCAATTTCGGCTATGTGCATAGCTATATATTTAGCTTCTCCCCTTAACCATCCTTTATTTCCGTTTACATTAGAATATTCTAACCATATAGTTTCTAAATGTCTATTCCCTTTTACATCAACACCATATCCATTAACATAACAATCTATGTGTTTATACCAATCATCTTCTTTTGTTGATTCTTTAAAAGAAAAACCATTTAAAATAATTTTGTGCTTAAATAATTCTTCAAATTTATTGCCATTTATTGAACATTTATTTAATCTTTCCCTTGATATTTTCATTTATTTCTCAAATCAAATTTATAATCTTCTAACTGTCTTTTGGCTTTCTTATAGACCTTGTACAAGGCTTTAAATATTTCATCGTCCTTATAGGTATCGTAATCGTTATCCACGAATGTAGCCCTTGAACGGAAAGCGGGAGGAATATCCATATACTCCTCCTCGCTAAACCTGATGTAATATTCTTTTGCCATATTACTTGCGTTTAAAGTCTTCACTTTCATCTTCGCCAAATACCCCTAACTCGTAGAATCCGCATAACTTTAAAATTGCTCTGCTCATACTTCTCTTTTCTGCGATTTCGATTACATAAAAACTGTTAGTATTTCCCTCTTTAAAACTTGCACCTTTTAAGGCACTTCCAAATGTTTGAATTTTTACATCTCCTTTTGATGCGTTGGCTTTTACTACTGAGAAATTTGTTTCGCATCTTATGACTTCATAGTCAATAAATATTTTTTCTTTGGCTTGTATCTTATCAATTCCACTTCTTGTGATAATCGTAAAATGCTGATGTTTAAAAATATCATCACTTGTTAATTCGTAATGCTTGTAAAGTTCAATTAATTTTTCTCGGTTCATCTTATTATATATTATTGATTAGTATTCCAAATTTTAAGCGTTGCTGCTTTGCCATTAGTGTAATTGTTTCTTGATTTTTCTATTGATGGAACTACTACCTTTTGTTGGTCATTTATAGTTCTGCTAAAGTGACATTGTTCTTCGCCTGTAAATCGCATCTTGGTTATCCAATTGCTTAGAACATTTCTATTTAACTCCCATACAACTGTATGACTGTCATCGTGGTTTGGTAGGTTACAATCTTTGTGAATGTTAACCCCTTCCTGTAAATCTTTTATTCTCATAATTATTATTTTGGACAAATATACAAATAATAAATGGATATAAAAAATTAGGCATAAAAAAACCCTCACAAGGTTGCAAGGGTTTTCCTAAAAAAATAATAAATTATGAACAAGAAGCCACAAAGCTACTTTTAATATTTCGTTATTGCAAATTTATTTTTCTGCTGAAGAACCGTAATAGTATGCAAAGATGTTAGATATTACAACTCCTTCAACCATTCCCATTAAATGCACGAACAGTTCATTATGCAAAACCCCTTCTTCATAGACTACTGCATAGATTATAAACAAGAAAGAAACCAATCCAACTATGCCTGTAAGCATCATCATTATGTCCTTGCTGCCTGTTTTCTTAACCTCAACTTCTCTGCTTCGTGCAGAATCTCTATCCTTTATTTCAAGGTCATACATTTCTTTGGTTTTTGCTAAAGCAACTTTTTTATTTTCAGGACTAATTGTTTCGTCTTTATCAATAAGGTTTTTAACAACTCCCAAAACACCTGCGTCAGGTAGTAAATCACCTGCGATGTCAAGTATATTAGGAGCAGTAGTTGCCAAAAATTTTCCAAGTTTTGTGTCTTTAAATTTCTTTTCCATTATACATCAAATAAATAAACCTTTGGATTCTTAGCATCTTGGTAAACGTCTAAGTGTACCCAATTAATCGGACTGCCTTTAAGATTACGTTCTAATCTAACTTTGCAAGGAAACTTCTCAGGATGCGTTTTAATCCATTCTCTGACCTCATTTGGTGTTACACCTTCAATATTAAAATCAAATGCCTTACCCATCATATGAGCAGACAAATAGATGCTTTTTTTATTCCTAACCATAGGACTTTGATTATGTCTTAATCCTCTTTGACTAAATCTGCTCCCAAATGCCCAATTATTTATCGTTATTGGATTACCAAAATGCTCACGAATTATCACCAAACATTCAAGTAATTTATCGTCAAAGAATTTCCAAGCACCTTCGCCATAACGATTATATACATTTTCGTCAACTAATTCTTTGATGCTGAAATACTCTTTAATCTTCATTTTGCTTTCTTTTGTTTACTCTTTTTTTAGCCGTCAAAACAATTCTTTCCTCAAGCCTTGCGATGGTTTGGCTTTGCTTGATAAGAATGTCGTTGTATTCTTCTAATTTTGCTCTTAAGACTGCAATCTCTTCCTTCAGTTCTTGAATGGTTGTTTCGTGGTTTCTAACAATGGCAGCTGCCTGAATTGTCGCTACAATCCACCCTGTGATTTTCTTGTAATTCAACGCAATCCCAAATGCCAATGCTGCAACTATTACTGTTGAAAATCCGTGCTTGTTAACCAATTCTAAAAACTGCTCCATCTGTATTATATTTCTTCGTTGACTATTGGCATAGCTTCCACCTCTACCATTTCTGAAAGGTAATTACTATTTTTAATAATATACCAAAATCCATCTACTTCGTAAGGCTCTGCCCATTGAGTAGTCGTTCCGATGTAATTCTGTCCTGAAGTTACAAATGCGTTATAAGCATCGCATTCTGCTTGTGTTCCTTTGTAATACATAGTTAATAAATTGTGTAATGGTTATTTATGTTAGTTTCAATTCCTGATCTATCGCTTGATTGGTCAGATGGGTAAAGTATTAACTCTTGAATCGTTCCCTCTAAAAAATGTTCTGCACCGTCATTCCTTGCACCTATATTCCAATGTTCTGAATTTTGAGAAAAATTTGTACTTTCTACGGTTTGCAAAGTATCTTGGTTAACGCTAATACTAACATCTGAATTAGTATGCTTAGCAAAAAATAAATGTTGATTACCATCTGATGCAGTTGTAGCTTCGACAATTAAACCGTCTCCATTATCTGCAAAATATTCTTGAGTAAACCACAAACCTAATCTTAACCTACTGTTTGTTCCAAATGAATCATAAATAAAATTATAGTCAGGTTCGGATACTATTTTAGAAACTGCAAAAGATGTAACTGTTGCTCCTACTGATAATTGATTTTGAATATAATCAGTAGTTCCATTAAACTCAACACTTGGCTTACCATTCTCAGTTATTACTGACCCACTACTTACTATCTTAGGCTGCTTTGACGCACTACCTTGAGCAGCATCATTGCCTTCTCCACTTTGATCGTACCAAGTAGTTACAAATCCATCTCCCGCACCTACAAATGAAAGTAATGATGAAGTGTCTAAACTACCATCATAAAGCAATCCTATATCTCGCTCTGCATTATCACTTGACCTTCTTACTCTAATTGCTGAACTTGTGTAAGCCGAGTTCAATGCTCGTAAAGAATATGCCGCTTCTGCGTTAGGATAGTCATCTAAAATCCCTGTTTGACTTCCGTCCCAAAAGACATTGTAATTTGAGTTAATGTTAGATTCAATTCCTACTCTGTTTGAAGTTTGGTCAGATGGGTAAAGTATTGCTTCCGAAAAATAAGATTCTAATCCATTAGTTGCTCCATTATAGCCCATAATTAATAACCTCTCCTCTACATTTTTTCTTGGAGCTCCAAGCCCTAAAAGAGAATTTGTAAGAGAATTTGAAGAAGTTGTTACACTATCTAACCCTCTAATAAATGAAGAAATTGCATTAGAATTAGCACTAATTGGCTCTGTTACTAATACAGGTGCAACACCACTACTATCCCAAGATTGAATCCTAAACGTAGTGCTTGAAGTATTAAAGTATCTAAATATTTCTCCCCCTCCACCTGAAGAGAGATTATTTAATGCCATTACGCCATCAAAAGAATCTACTAATTTAGAAACAACAAATCCTGAATAAGTCCCATCTGCTGCGGTAAAAACAGAATACCCTGTTGCATAAGCAGTGTTACTTTTACCAAATGCAGCGACATTTCCGTTAGTCGTGTTTAACACACCTGACAATACTATTGAAGCCTGACCCGATTCTGTTGTTTCAGAGGCGTCATTACCGTTGCCACTTTGGTCATACCACTTCGCAACAAAAACATCATCAGAACCCGCAAAAGATAATAGCGAGGCTCTATCTAAACTGCCATCATAAAGGAAACCTATATCTTGAACAGAAGTTACACCTGCCACTGTTTTTCTAACCTCAATCGCAGCACCTGTATATGCACTACTTAATGCTCTTAACGAGTAGGCTGCCGCAGCATTAGAATAATCATCTAACAACCCTGTTTGAGAACCATCCCAATACATATTGTAATAGGAATTAATGTTGCTTTCTATTCCTGCTCTGTTGGATGATTGCTCTGAACCCCACATTATAAATTCAGGAATAAAACCATTAAAAAATAAACTTGCACTCCCCCTTACAGCACCAATTCTCAACCCATTAAAAGCATTTGTTCCAAGATTTTGATTATTTACAATTTGTGTAGATGAGTCTATATACACATTTGATGTGCTACCATTGTGAAATATGCTATATAAAGTAAAATCGGTTGTAGCGGTATATGATGTAAGGATAAAAGAACCAAAGCCAATTCCTATGTTATTACTGCTCGACTTGTATAATAACGATTGGTTTGTTGTAATAGAATCAAAAATAACTTTTTCAGTACTACTAATAGAAGTAAATTTAGTAGGAATAAATATTGATTTTGGGTTTCCTGTTGTTACTGCACTTGCATCAAAATAATCATTACTGCCATCAAATTGTAAATTTGGTTTACCATTCTGTGTTATCAAACTCCCACTACTAACTATTTGCGGTTGATTTGATGCATTGCTTTGCGTTGCGTCATTACCTCCACCACTTTGGTCATACCAAGTACTAACATAGGCATCGTTTGATCCTGCCTTAGACAATAAGTCAGTTGTATCTAATTCGCCGTTAGAATCAAAACCTATATCATAAGTAGGTTGTCCTGTTGTGTCTACTCTTACTTCTATTGCCGCACCTGTATAAGCAGTTCTTAATTTTCGCAAAGAATAAGCAGCCGCAGCATTTGGATACAAGTCTAATAATAATGTACCTACTGCCTTCTCCCAAACTAAATTGCTACCCAAGTAAACCTTGTTAACATCGGTTGCTCCTATCTTTACCGCACTTACATCGTTTGCTCCTAACTTCATATTAGATGATAAAATAAATTG
>Ga0228622_1001216_pt1 | contig 11439 bp, 10 predicted proteins | sample 26DmetaG_FD_186035 | JGI IMG/M metagenome (GOLD analysis project Ga0228622, IMG submission 186035) | Seawater microbial communities from Monterey Bay, California, United States - 26D | ecosystem: Environmental > Aquatic > Marine > Coastal | place: USA: California | collected 2016-10-01
TTCGGGTCGATTCCTGGTGGTAACATCACTAAGCGATTATCAGGTGTATTGTAGTGCCGCTTAAATTTATCCCGCTCTATATCTGAAATCATCAAGCCGACTGTTTTACTGTCAGGACCAAAAACAGCTTTTTCATTTTGACGATAAAATTTCACTCGGCCACTAAACTGCATAACGGGGTAGTTACGTTGTTTCTTCACACGATCGATATAGCACGGATCTGCAGCATAATAGAGGTCAAGACCGGGCATTTTATTAAAACCAATCACCAAGTCGTAATTGCCTTCGGCTAAACGCGGTTTGATCTGTTCAATGTAATTGGCCACTTTGCTATGATTTGTTAAACCTTTTGGTTTTATTACTTCGACGTTAAAACCTTCTGGTATTTCACCTTCACATTGCATCACGAATACATCAATCTGAGCGCCTTTGGCATAACAAAGACTCAAAATTCGCACGCAATCTCTCGCCAAACCGCCAAATGGAAACAACTTATATAGGCATACCGCCAACTTCATGATGATAAGCTCTGTTGCGATACGAAACTAAGTTGTTTTGGCCATTCACTGCCCTGCCAATTTTGCAGAAACCGATTTTTATCTTCTGAAAAAGCTTTATCAAAAGTATGACGACAATAATGCGCCCCATTCATCGCATCTAGATCGATTAATAAAATTTGACCTGACTTATCTAATAAGAAGTTACTGGCTTTTAAATCACCATGACTTATTTGCTCACGTTCTAAGGTCATAAAAATTGTGTTAATTTGTGCTAATTCAGCTTGTGTCGGCTCACGTTGAGCATAGGCTGATTTAAGCTCTTCTGCTTCAATATATTCAGTAATAAAGTAAGCTTGGTGACGTAGCCCAAATTGTCGTTGCTCAATAAATCCCAAAGGCTTTGGTGTTGGTAAGCCAATAAATTCTAATAAATTAGCATTTTTCCATGACACGGCAGCACGACTCGGTCTTAGGCAACGGCGTAAAAAATGACCTGTACTCTTCATATTGTAGCGTTTGATTACCAATTTCTGTCCATCAACTTCAGTCTTTACTACCGTTGCTGAATTTCCTTTCTTTAGCGGTTCACCGTTTGCCATGATCTGTTCAATATTGTTTATAAACTCTGCTGACTCACCATTCAAAAATTCAGCTCGAAATGCTGACTGTTGAGACAAACTCGCTTGATACTGCGTCATTGAACAGTTTCTAAACTGTTTCTTAAGATAATTTCGCTTTCTTCTGGCCCATGCTTTTTGGCAATATTTTGCAAAAAACTTTTTATCATGATCGTTATACGTACTCTGGCGACGTCGATAATACTGTTCAATATACGGCGTTAACTCAGCCTGTTCTTCAGGCGTAAATTCAGATACAAGATGAGCCAAATTTTGCAGGCTTTCCTTAGGGCTCAAGCCTTGCCCAACATGTTGTGTTTTTATCGAACCCAAATCGATCAAATAAAGCTGATTCTCGGCCAATAAAAAATTATCTAGGTGGATATCACTTTGATAAGCGCCATGAATATGTAGTTTGGCTATCATCTCAAATAATGCTGGTAGTTGAGTCTGCCTTTCAGCTGAAGAGACCGATAACAGTGTCTCAGCATTATCAATATACTGGTAGGCAATACTTAAACAACCTTGCTGATTACCAGCGGCAAATAATACTTCTGGCACATTAACACCACCTTCTTTGGCGATTCGGTGGCCATCATATTCACGGTTTATTTCCCGCCGTCCTTTTTGTTCGGTTGAGAAAAGCTTTATCACTGCATGATGTTGTTCGGATTTTGCTTCAAGCACTAACCGTTTTTTGGGTAATAACCGTAATACCTTATTACAAGTATAGGATTGTCCCGCTAACTCGATTGTAAATGGCAATTGCAACTTTTTGCCTTTTAGAAAGTTGCGGATAGGGTTTAAGCTTTCAATCACAACGGCATTGTCCGCATTGCGCAATGTCAATGCGCGATGTCTGACCTTTGACCAAAACAAATTGCGGGGTGACAATGCCTCTCTCAATGATTTGCCCGTATAGGTTTTAATAAAGCGTAACAAATCACGTTGGGTTAATGGTACGTCCATCGCCGAAAAATAAAGACTGCCAATGTCTTTGACTAACCAACGTTCTTTAACTGGTTTACCTTCGTTAATCAGAGCACGGTGCAAGTCGATTAAATACAAAGGTGTTTCAGGCGTAAAAGTATTGTGCTCTGCAAAGCTTTTGTCGAGTAAGAAATGGACCAAATAAAAATCACGGTGGTTCATGCCATTTTCATGCATCACTCTACTAATTGTAGCTAATTTTTCGATCAAGGCTTTTTTAGTCGCAAAGGTGGGAGGCCGTTGGTGCCACTGTTCACCCAGCCGTTCCAAATCCATGGTATCTGTTAAATCATCGGTAATGACAAATGACTGCTTGGTAGCCGGATTAATGCCTTTTCCCCCATAACCCGCTAGGGTCATAGTCTCGATGCCTTGTTTTTCTAAAAACTTAACTGCTTGCCATTCATTTTTAGCGCTGATGATAGGCGCTCGTAATTGCAGAATATTTTTAATGATTTCTAGCCAACCAATGCCTTTGTGATATTTTAAAAAATAACTTTTGTCTGCTAATTGAAAACGTAATGTCCTTCTGCCTTCTTTATGTCGAAAGACCTCACCTTCAAGTTGTTCTACAGTTGTAAAAACATCTTGCCCGCGCCATAGCTTGCCTAGCTCTAACCTAAGATAAATGTCCGATGGTGTCATTTTTAAAGGGTATGCCTCATTGTGTTAATTTTGATGACGTAGGCTCGTACGGCAACAACTATTGTATAATCGCCAAATAATACCATCTGACCAACATAAAGAGGTAAACCGTGTCATTTAAAGCTACTGTTACTCGCCACCAAACAATGGTCGACGGCTTATTTGCCCTAGAGCCTCAGATTGATTCACTTGTCAAACAGGTTGCAAGCGCATTAACTAAAGGCAATAAAGTCCTATTTTTTGGTAATGGTGGTAGCGCCTCAGATGCGCAACACTTGGCAGCAGAATTCGTTGTTCGCTATAAGGAACATCGGCAGCCCTATGCTGCTATTGCATTAACGACCGACACTTCTATTCTCACTGCCCATGGCAATGACTATGACTTTAGTACGATTTTCGATCGCCAGATTGAGGCCTTAGCTAAACCCGGAGATATTGCGATTGGACTCTCCACTTCAGGAAATAGTGACAATGTCATTAACGGTTTTAAAGTTGCTAAAGCTGCCGGGTGCTGGACCTGTGCGTTTACAGGACAATCAGGTGGTCAATTATTGGATCAGGCTGATAGCTGTATTCAAGTCCCTTCACAAGAAACAGCGCGTGTTCAAGAAGGCCACATTATTATCGGTCATTGGCTCTGTGAAGCTCTGGATCAAGCGATCACTGCTTCGTAAGCTATCATGTCAAATACCCTTTCGACGGATGTAATCATCGTTGGTGCCGGCATTGCGGGTCTCTGGCTCCACCATCGTCTGAATAAAATGGGCTTCCATGCGCTTTTATTAGAAAATAATGCTATTGGAAATGCTCAAACACTCAGTGCTCAGGGTATTATTCATGGCGGTGCTAAATATGCCTTAAACGGCATCCTCTCAAAAGCGACACAGGCCATTGGTGATATGCCAGCACGCTGGCAAGCTTGTCTAGCAGGACAAGGTGACGTTGATTTAAGCGCTGCCAAAGTTCTCGCTGAACACCAAGTGATGTGGTCAAAAGATCAATTGTCTTCCAAGATGCTATCGTTTTTTGCCAGTAAGGCATTGGCGAGTCGTATGCAGCCTGTTTCTGACTTGCATCGACCCGAGATATTTCAATCACAGGGATTTAAAGGTTCGCTGTATCAATTGGATGAGCCCGTTCTAGATATCCCTTCTGTACTAAAAAGCATTGCGACGCCTTATCAAGATCGCATTTTGTATTGTGACCCAGAAAAAATACTTTCTTGGCAACGCAATGGGCAGCATGTAGACAGTGTACGCATTGGTGATATTACCCTTAAAGCCCAACACTTTGTATTGACTGCAGGTGAAGGTAATGAAGACATTTTAAACTCGCTTAACATCAAAAAACCAGCGATGCAGCGTAGGCCATTACAAATGGTCTTGTGTAAGGCTAAAGAACCTACTCAATCTCTACCTCTCCTATATGCCCATAGTTTGGGCTCAGGCTCAAAACCCATTGCGACGATTACGAGTCATAAAGATAAGTCTGACAATACCGTTTGGTATATCGGCGGTAATATTGCTGAAAATGGTGTTGGTAAATCTCTTGACACTTTAGCTGATGAAGCGCGTGATTTATTATCAGAGATACTGCCTTGGGCACCGTTACCTGCTCTTGAATGGGCTGCACATGCCGTTGATCGTGCTGAGCCCAAACAATCAGCTCTGACCCGTCCTGATACCGCTTTTGTAGAATCTAAAGGCAATGTTCATATTGCATGGCCTACCAAGTTGGCTTTGGCGCCAGATTTAGCGGATAAAGCCATTGAACAATTACAAAAACAGAGTTTGACTCAACAACAACATAGTGAACAAACACTATTGAACCCAGCACCCTTTGGTGAACCGCTTTGGGATCACGCCTTCCAATGAGCATTTTTCTATCTCGCCGGAATACAATTGCACAAACAGCGCTTTCTGTTTCTCCTTTAGGCTTAGGCACCGTTAAACTTGGACGCAATACCGGTGTTAAATATCCCTCAAGCTTTAACATTCCTGATAACCAGCAGACATTGGCATTATTAGAACAAGCGTGGGACTTAGGCATTAACCTTTTAGATACAGCACCGGCTTACGGCACAAGCGAACAACGCTTAGGTGAGCTTTTGCCCAAGCTCAATCATGATTGGGTGATTGCCACTAAAGTGGGAGAAACCTTTAATCCTGATACGGTTGAGTCCGATTACAATTTCACACCTAAGTTTATCCAGCAAAGTATTCGAAACAGCCTTAAAAACCTCAAGCGTGATGTGTTGGATATTGTGCTAATTCATTCTGATGGACAAGATAAAGCTATTATTGAGCAATACGGCGCATTAGATGTTTTAAATGATTTAAAACAACAAGGGTTAATCCGAGCAACGGGTATGTCCACAAAAACAGTTGAGGGCGGCTTGTTAGCTCTGCAGCAATCAGATATTGCCATGGTGATGCATAACTTAAGTTATCAAGATGAACAAGCTGTTATTGATTTTGCCACTGATGAAGGCAAAGCTATTTTTATCAAAAAAGCCTTAGGCAGTGGTCATTTAGCTAATTCTGATGATCATGTTGATTCTGTACAAGCCAATTTTGACTTTATTTACCAACAAGCTGCTGTTGCTAGTGTAATTGTAGGCACCATTACACCTGAACATTTGCGTGATAATGTTAAAAAAGCTGTTCGGGCATTAGCTTAGTTTTTTGCTTTTTTCCATTTGCCTTTTAAAATGCGTTTAAGCTTTTTCTTGGTTCTTAATTTCCAATCATAATAGCTCAGTGACGTTTTCCAGCGTTGTGCAAACTCGCGTCCATAAGCTTCAAAATAATATTCCATGAATAATTCACGGTTTGGCCAGTTAAGCTTATAACAGCACCGCATCAGATCCAGTAAGCGCTGCTGCTCTGTGACATTTTGTTTGATATATATCGTCGCCCGGCCAATATCAATCGCCGTAATATTAATCTCATCATTTTCTGTAGTGACTAACAAATTACCGCCAGTTAAATCATGGTGGATGATTTTCTCATCATGCATATTGCAGGCATAATCAGCGACCGCTTTGATAATTTTCTCTTTGCTAAAACCACCAAAACTATCTTGTCCCTCACCAAATGCGGTGAAAGCTTGTCTGACTGAAAAAGCAGCATCCACATATTCACAGACATAATAGTTATGCGTAATACCGGTGTTTTCTGTTTGTTCGTAATAGGCGATTGGCATTGGACTTTTTACGCCTCGGCGCAGCATTTCCCATGCATTATCCCAATGACGCTGGCCTTTACTCGCTTTAAAGCGATAAGTGAACTTCTTAATGCCTCTTGCCCGGTTCTCTTTCACAACAACGGTATCTGTTGGATCTAGCGGATGCTGAATGCTCCAAACCTTATTACGCTGATCGCGATGGACGGATAATTGCGTTGCACTCAATAGCTTTTCTGGTAATAGCGCTTGTGCTTTGGTCTTTTCCTCTTCACCTGGTTTTACAGCAATTGCGCCGCGCCATCGCCCCTCTGTCCATGGTAAATACCTAATATCACCCGTTATGCCATATGCGACTTTCTCTGGTCTTGGCTGAATATCGGCTATTTGCTGTTCATTGAGTTGTAATGGCGTAGATTGATCAAACTGCAAAAATAACGGACGTTCTGTGAAACTTAATACCGGTTCATCAATTGTTTCACCTAGTGCCCCTATAACCTCAGCTTGCTCTAACTGTTCGGGGCTATATAAACGCTCCGCATCTACGCAACCCCGATCCGTTGTCCATACGATGTGCAATTGCTTCTGGTCTTTCGTTTCAAAGATGAAGTGGTGTAGACCTTTGTCTGCATTGATTGCCTGAATACAGGTTGTGCCTGATAATCGCTTGATAATATTCGCATAGGCATAGAATGCTTCACGAATTTCAAAATCTGATAAATCACCTCTAATCTGCTTATAAAAAGTCACATTATCGATGACCGGATAACCCGTTGAGCCGTCGTTAATTAATCCATCTCGACTACAAATTAATGGTCCCCAATAAACCTGACCCAGTGCCCCTGTTGCCGCTGCAATGACTAAATAACGAATCAAATAATCTGACTTTTTACGTTCCGGGGTTACTGACCAACGGCGTAAACGTTTACTCGACCAACATTTATAAGTACAAATAATATTATCGACGCCATAATCATGGCCGATGGCCTTCATGACGCGGGCTTTTTTGACCAGATTAAGCTTCATGACGTTACTCATTGCCTTGCCTAGTACACGATGATCGAAGGCTTCTGGTTGAATAACTCGCTCAACAAATAAGTTATTAGTATAAATATCAGGTGCATTGCCTTGTAATTGCATTTCGCTGAGCATTTGAATACTACACAAGGGTTCAAAATCAGAGATATTTGGGCCCGCTAAAGTAAGACCTCTTGGCTTTAACTGTTCATTAGCAATACGCCAGGCAATGTAATAATCAGCCGGTTCAAAGCCTGACCATCGGCCACGGTTTGGCGTCGAGCCAATCTCAATGCACGCAAGCTTCTCACCATATTTGTCAGCAATCGTATTTAAGAAATCGATCCAACGCTGTTGTGCTGCCATCGTAAATTTTTTGGCATCCTCAAAAGGCGGAATCAGGTCTAATAAAACTTTGAAATTAGCCTCGAGTACACGCTTTAATAACCTTTCTGCATGGCCGTCTAATGAATCGTAGGTGAAATTCATGCGGACATGCTGCAAGCCTAGTTCCTGCAAACGCTCAACGATGAAGTCATCTACTTTTGGATCGGCACCCGGCGCGATATTAATCCCAAAAAAATCATTTTCGACGCTCACACCGGCTTGAATTTTCGGCGAATGTTTGGCCCAAAACCCAGAGGTAATAATCGATTGAGAAATATGCTTTGCTGAGCGCAAATAGTATTGTGTACGGGGGTTCAAAATTGACGTTAAGCCTAAGTTTATAAATATGGTTGAGAGTGTATCATGGCAATAAAAGTGAAAAAACTTACTTTTACTATACCTTTATACTTCAGCCGGATAATTAGACATTAAATGACCATTTTAGTCGTCGGCGCCAATGGCGCAACAGGCCAACAACTCCTATCTCAGTTGCTCAAACGTGGTGAGCAAGTCAAAGCGATTATTAGGCCAGGTGCTTTGTTGCCAGAAGCGATAAAAAGCCATAATAATCTACAACTCATTGTTGCTGAACTATCTGAACTGAGCGTTTATGAACTTGCTGGCTATATGCATGATTGTAACGCTGCTCTTTCTTGTCTTGGACATACTTTGTCATTTAAAGGTATTTTTGGACCACCTCGGCGTTTAGTGACAGATGCTATTCGTCTTCTATGCCAAGCAATTGAACTAAACAAGACCCCCTCTCCCACTAAACTTGTTTTAATGAATACGACTGGCAATCGAAACCGCGATAATCACGAGCCTATTTCCTTTCCTCAGCATCTTGTTATCGGGCTATTAGGATTAGTCTTGCCACCTCATGTTGATAATGAGCAAGCCGCTGATTTTTTACGAAGCGAAATTGGCCAACAACACCCTAATATTGATTGGGTGGCAGTTAGACCCGATGGGCTGATTGATCATGATGCCGTAACGGCATATCAGCTTCATCCTTCTCCAACGCGGAGTGCTATTTTCGATGCTGGCCAGACCAGTCGTATTAATGTCGGGCACTTTATGGCGGAATTGGTGACTAATGATGTGCCATGGCAAGAGTGGAAAGGAAAAATGCCTGTCATCTATAACTCATCAGATGACACCGTATAGATCTTTTCCACTTCATCTACAGGCAAAAAAGTATAAAACAGCTTATTATGCATGCCCACTCTAGCTCGAATACCAATTTAACTTTAGGACAAAAATGAAAGAGATCACTGTTAATAACAACCCAAGCGACGCGCTTTTAAAAGACATCGGCGCTGCTTATTGGCCAACATGGGAAAAGGAAGTGTCGACCTTTCCATGGGAATTCGTCACCACTGAAACAGCGCTCATTTTAGAAGGTGAATGCGAGATGACTCCTGCCGATGGTGGTGCTCCCACTACTTTTAAAGCTGGTGATTTAGTGACTTTTCCTTTGGGGTATAAAGGCACTTGGGAAGTGAAGAAAGCGCTTAAGAAGCGTTATATGCACAGTGAAGGTGATGTTAAGAAGCGGTTTTTTAATCGTTTAACGCGGACGATTAATTGTGTGAAGTCGATTGGTAAATAGGTTACCTATTTACCTTTAAGGTAGGTCTAATATATTTATCTGTATATAAGCGGTTTTGAGTACGCTTTAGTTCATTAATTCTTATTGCGTTTATTTCGACTAAGGCCATTTCCCTAACAACCCTAGGCCACCCTTTGTACTGGCCTGCCGCTTCATTCGTCATAAATTCAAATAAGCGGTTCGTTCAAAACTCGCTACGCTCAAACACTGAACTCACTGATCGCTTATTTAAATCCATTCCTCATCAGTACAAAATGGGGATCCGGGGATAAAAAAACCAAGTTTGGAAAGAATCCCAAACCGCCCTCAATGCAAAGCCGAACTTTGAAAGCTATTTGAGGTTAATACGACGAGTGTTTGACCGAAGGGAGTTTTCGTCGTATCTCAAATAGATTGAAAAGCGAGGGAAACCGGAGGGCGAGCATGGGCTGGCCTTTTGTTTGGTTCGTTTATTTTGGCCACGCAAAATAAATGAACGCCCTCGTGGCAACGAATAAAATGAACAAATAATAAAACTTTAATTAAATTTACTAAAAAGTAATCGCATATTGTTTAATAGATGTCCGTTACTAAACATTTAACTCTTCATATCTTTTATGACTTTTATAGTAACGTAAAGCGGCTCACGCTCAGCCTCTTCAAGTTCTTCGACACTAGTCACTTCATCCTCATTTATATTCTTAACTATATCTGCTAAGTGAGCTTCAAGTGTGTTGGCATATTGATTAAAAGTAGAAACTAATCTAGAAATGTTTATCCTTTCATCAAAAGCCTCTAAAATTAAATTATCTACGTTGCACTTTATATCCTCGATCCCAGCATCTGTTTGAAAAGAAACGTTGTGAGTCATTGGCTCTATAGTTAATATTTTAACTAGATAAGATAAAGACTGTTGGTTTCTATTTATCCCATGCGTCCACTTTATAACACCGTGAAGGAAATTCAGTTTTTTTCTCTTTACTAGATTTGTTATGTTCTGAAATAAATGAACTTTCTTATTTCTTAACTGAGACGCTTTATTTAAATAAATTTCTAAATCAGAGAATCCTGGTGTATTAATGAATAAATCTCCAATTGCCGGCATCAACTTACCTATGCTATCCGCATGTTCCACTATTTCCCATGATAGACGAAATATTTGATTGGTCTTCACATTCTGATAGTTCAGTGATGATTTGGAAGAGTTCGGAATATGTTTCCATTATTACATCGCCAATATATGCAATAGCTAGGAATTGTATTCGTTCTCCCTTTGCAAGAACATAAGGAAACTCCCTCAGAAAGTCCATCTTAACTGGATAAATCATGTTGAGTCACTCTTCAAAATATAAACTATTGTTTTCACAAAAAGCACAAAAAGGGGACAGATTTATTTTTAACACCTGAATCTCAATGCAGCTAAACCTTATCCCGCCCAATCTTCTCCACAATCGCCGTAGTAGAACAATTCTCAACCAGCCCCATCACCCGAACTTCCCCACCATAGCCTTCAACAATCTCCCAGCCAACAACACCGGTTTTATCATAATCGCCACCTTTGACTAAGATATCGGGCTGAACCTCTTTTAATAAGGCTTCTGGGGTATCCCCTTCAAAACACGTTACCCAGTCTACTGAGGCAAGACCCGCTAGAACGGCTAAACGACGGCTGGCAGTGTTGATGGGTCTGCCTTGGCCTTTAAGTTTAGTGACAGATTCATCTGTGTTAATGGCTAATACAAGGCGATCACCTTGTGCTCGTGCTTGGGCCAAATAACTGACATGGCCTGCGTGAAGAATATCGAAACAGCCATTGGTAAATACGACTTTTTCGCCTCGGTTTTTCGCTTGTTGCACCGCGAGTTTAAGTTGTTCAACGGTGACCACACCAGCAATACTATGATCGGTATTGTTATCGCCTTGATGGCGTTGGTATTCGGTTTTAAGTTCGGGTTCACTCACCGTTGCCGTACCTAATTTGCTGACAACGATACTGGCTGCAACATTGGCCAGTGTGACAGCCGTTTCTAAGCTTTCGCCTGCAGCTAATACGGCGGCTAAGGTAGAAATAACAGTGTCACCGGCACCAGTGACATCTGAGACTTCTTTGGCAATAGCGGGAAGGTGAAATTCCGGTTCATTTTGTCTGATCAGTGACATGCCATGTTCACTACGCGTGACTAAAATCGCTTTGATATCGAGCTGTTTAATCAGTTGCTGAGCTTTTTCGATTAGGTCGGCTTCTGATGTTATTTTGCCTACAACAGCTTCGAACTCCGCCATATTGGGTGTGATGAGATCAGCCCCACGGTATTTTTCAAAGTCATTGCCTTTCGGATCAACTAAGATTGGAACAGACTGTTTATTGGCTAAATTAATCCAATATTGGGGATCGGCTAAGGTACCCTTATTGTAATCGGAGAGCACCATCACTTTTGATTCGGCTAATAATGGTTCAACTATCGGTTGCATAGCTTGCCATTCTTGAGTTTCAAATGGCTTTTCAAAG
>Ga0228622_1001219_pt1 | contig 11428 bp, 9 predicted proteins | sample 26DmetaG_FD_186035 | JGI IMG/M metagenome (GOLD analysis project Ga0228622, IMG submission 186035) | Seawater microbial communities from Monterey Bay, California, United States - 26D | ecosystem: Environmental > Aquatic > Marine > Coastal | place: USA: California | collected 2016-10-01
AAAACTTGGATCTGCCACCGCGAAAGTAACAACAGTCGGTATCCCTATTACTGCATCAACTATGTGGATAGTTCCATTAGTTGCTTCAATATCGGCTTGGGTTACTGTTGAAACACCATTAAAGGTTACACCGTCAGAAGTATTGAAATACAAACTCATTGCATTGTTATTGGGGCCAGTTGCTAAAGTATTAGTGTAACCAGCACCTGAAGTTATTAGGTCGTTGGCAACAACATCTGCCATGATTACATGGTTTAATAAGATTTGTGTAAGTACATCTGTAGGCACATCTTCAAGAGTATTAAACCCGTTGGCAGATAAAAATGCAGTAAATGCATCGTTAGTTGGAGCTAAAACTGTAAAAGGACCATCGCCCTGAAGTACAGTTACTAAATCTCCATCTGCAGCTGTGAGTGCCGCTACTAATGATGTTAGATTTGGTGTTTCAAGAGCAATTTCAACAATATTTTGAGGTTGAGTTGTAACCGTATTGTCGTCATCATTACTACATGAAATAGTTGTTATTAATAATGTTAATACTAGACTAATTTTTTTTAGATAATTCATAATAATTTTTTTAGGTTAAATGTTTAACAAAACTAATATTTAGTTAAACAATAAAATAATAAATAAATGTTAATTTTTAATGTCACCTATTTTAGTTTGATGTAATCAAATATTTTGAATTGTAAAATGTATCTTTGTACACTAATTTTGTTTTATGAAAAAACGTGTGGTAGTAGGCCTTTCAGGAGGTGTTGATTCAAGCGTGGCAGCTTTTCTATTATTGAAACAAGGTTATGATGTTATCGGTCTTTTTATGAAAAACTGGCACGATGAATCGGTAACTATTTCTGATGAATGCCCTTGGTTAGATGACAGTAATGATGCTATGTTAGTAGCTGAGAAGCTAGGAATTCCTTTTCAAACAGTCGACTTAAGCAAACAATATCAAGAAAAAATTGTTGACTACATGTTCAATGAATATGAAATGGGTAGGACCCCTAATCCTGATATTTTATGTAACAGAGAAATTAAATTTGATGTATTTTTAAAGATAGCTATAAAATTAGGAGCAGATTATGTTGCTACAGGCCATTATTGCCGAAAGGATATTATACAAAAAAAACAAAATAAATATTTTCAATTACTTTCTGGGAAAGATCCAAATAAAGACCAATCTTATTTTTTATGCCAACTATCGCAAGAACAACTTTCAAAAACCTTATTTCCTGTTGGAAAATTATTGAAATCAGAGGTGAGAGAAATTGCGAAAAAAGAAGGTTTAATTACAGCAAATAAAAGAGATTCTCAAGGATTGTGTTTTATTGGTAAAGTTAAATTACCAGATTTTCTTCAACAAAAATTAAAACCTAAAGAAGGTTATATTGTAGAAATCCCTAAAACCTTTAGTGGGTATCAAAATCAAAAAATAGACACTAGTAAACTGGAAATGGAATTAGCATTTAAATCAAAAAAACATTGCTACACTAAACAAGATGGCAAGGTTGTGGGTATTCATCAAGGAGCTCATTATTTCACTAAAGGTCAACGAAAAGGGTTAGGAGTTGGTGGTACAACTGAACCTTTATTCGTAATTGATACGGATGTAAATGAAAATGTCATCTATGTAGGTTTAGGAAAAAATCATCCGGGACTTTATAAATATGGTCTTTTAGTGAAATTAGATGAGATTCATTGGGTTCGTCCAGATTTAAAAATAAAAACCGGAGAATCTTTAGCTGTAATGTCACGAATTAGATATCGCCAAAAATTAGAAAAAGCAACTATTCACTTAACAGATTCAGGTCTTTATGTAATCTTTGAACATCTACAATCTGCAATAACAGAGGGTCAATTTGTTGCCTGGTATTTGGAAGATGAACTCATAGGAAGTGGCGTTATTTCTTAAATAATTAAAAAAAATAATGCAGAATAAAATAAAAGAACTTTTTAAAATTAAATATCCAATTATTCAAGCTGGAATGATTTGGAATAGTGGTTGGAAACTAGCTAGTGCGGTCAGCAACTCTGGAGGTTTAGGATTGTTAGGAGCAGGTTCTATGTATCCAGATGTATTAAGACAGCATATTCAGAAATGTAAAAAAGCGACACCACATCCTTTTGGTGTGAATGTTCCAATGTTATATCCAAATATTGAGGAAATTATTCAAATAATAATTGAGCAAGGAGTAAATATTGTGTTTACTTCTGCAGGAAACCCTAAAATTCATACAGAGAGACTAAAAAAAAGCGGTATCAAGGTAGTACATGTAGTAAGTAGCGTGAAATTTGCTTTAAAGGCGCAAGAGGCTGGAGTTGACGCGGTGGTAGCCGAAGGTTTTGAAGCTGGTGGTCACAATGGAAGAGAAGAAACGACCACATTCACTTTGATTCCAATGGTAAGAGAACAAATTCAAATCCCTTTAATAGCTGCTGGTGGCATTGCAACCGGAAAGGGAATGTTAGCTGCAATGGTTTTGGGTGCTGATGGAGTTCAAATTGGCAGTAGATTTGTTGCTAGTGAAGAATCGAGTGCGCATATTAATTTTAAAAACAAAGTAATAGAGGCTAAAGATGGAGACACATTATTAACTTTAAAAGAGCTTGCCCCTGTGAGATTGTTAAAAAATAAGTTTTCAAACGACGTGCTTGAACTTTACAAGAAGAATCCTTCAAAACAAGATTTAATTGATTTATTGGGTAGAGCACGAGCAAAAAAAGGAATGTTTGAAGGTGATTTAGAAGATGGTGAGTTAGAAATAGGACAAATTACAGGCTTAATTAATCAAATCCAACCCGCATCAGCTATTATAAACGAGATTATTGCTGAATTTAACTTTGAAAAAGAAAATTTAAAAGACTTTGTGTTTTAGTTTTTATTTTTCATTTCAATTAATCATGGTAATTAAATTTACATTTCATTTCCAAAAAATATAGCGTTCATGAGCAACTTATTGGTGCCATACCAAAATGCTCTAAAATTGGTATTGTCTGTGAAATAAATAATTTTTCCTTTACCAATAGTTCCAATTTTACACATACTTGTATTCCTTAATTCGGATAAGTTTTTATCGGAAATATAACCGCTTAACAGTGGATTTTCTGTGTATTTAATAGGGTTATTATAACTATTATTATCTGGCTTCATAAATAGAGTTGAGTTTCTAAAAACTGGAAGTTTTTCATTTGTATACCCAAATGCTATTGGATGTGATCGATCAATTTTAGTTTCAAATATGGCTCCACCTATTACTTGAGCTCCAAAAAAATCACGTTTTTGCTCGAATGAAATATTTTGCGCAGAATCCTTTCTAGATTTAAAGTCAATTTTTAAAATTTCATGTTTATTAAACCATCTGCCTACATTTTTATAACCTATCAGCGTACCTCCTAGTTTTACCCATGCTTTAAGTTTTTGAGCATCAGCTTTTGTAAGTGAAGCCCCCCAACTATTGGGTATTATGATATCGGTGTATTTACTCAAGTCTCTTTTTTGAAAATCGCGGGTATCTAATTTAGTGATTAGTATGTCATATCGTTGATCAAATAAATGCCAGATCTCACCAGCGTCATATGGGGTGATTCCAGGGCCTACAAGAAGGGCGATTTTTTGGTCCCCAACCAATTTAAAGTTGCTACTACCCAAATCAATTCCTTCAGAGAGTCCAGTTGAAACTGAGGTTATAACTACGTTATTTTCTTCTATTAGTTTATGGATGAAATTAATTAGTTCTTTTGAATTAAGTTTTTGATTCTGAATAGGTATTAAAATTGTTCCGTATTCATATTTTGTTCCTTCCAACATAAAAGGTTTTAAACCTACCTTTACTCGTAACCCTTTTTCAAGCAGTTGGTTTAAAACTTTTGGACTGTTGTAGTCATTCCATTCCATCAAATAGGCATATGAAGATGCCAATGGAAGTAAAGCAGTGTTTTTGTCGTTGACCAACATTCTATCACCGAGTTTGTTGGTAGATTCATTTTCTTCATAATTTAGATTGAATGCCAAAGGGAGCGTCCACGCACTTACATCATAAAATAAACTGTCTTGAAAAACAGTGCGTTTTTGAAACATAGCATTTATTAATCGATGTTGCTTTTGATTTTTTGGAATGACATAGCTAAATTCTTTTTTAAATGCTTTTCCATTTTTTAAAAAATCTTCTTTTAAGTAATGAACTTCGATTTTATGATGGTTTAGTAGATCTATAAACTTATGAACTTTAGTGGCATCTTTCTCATCTCCAAAAACAATGACTCCAGCGTTAGATGACTCTTTACGTGCGTTTGTATAAAATGTTTTTTGATAATTCAAGATCTCTTCTCGCAATTCTATTGCTGCCTTCAATGTAGATAACGCAGCAGTAAATTGATTGCGAATTGTAAAAGGAAAAGTTAAAATTCCATTGTCACTTTCTTGAGCATGACCTCTGGAGGATGCCTGTTCAAATAAAATTCCAATACCTCCGTTGATGTCGGGAAATGTAGAACCTTTTCCGTAATAAAAATCATCAAAACTCTCTTTACTATAATATAGACTTCCAATCTTATTTAGATCTTTGGCATGATACTTTCCAATTTCACCAGTTAACTCTTGATTTCTGCCAGGTGTTAGCGGGTTAGTTCTAGAGGGAATTCCAGGTTGAAAGAAAAAAGTTGAATTTGTTCCCATTTCATGATGGTCTGTAAGAATGTTTGGATACCATTCATGATAGGTTTTAATTCTAGCTTGACTTTCTGGCAGCTGAACAGGCAGCCAGTCTCTATTCATATCAAACCAATAATGGTTAGTTCTACCTCCTGGCCATATTTCGTTGTATTCTCTATCATTTGGATCAGGATTAATATTCTTCCCCTTATGCATGTTAGCCCAATAGGCGAAACGTTGTAATCCATCGGGATTGTAGGATGGATCAAATAAAATAACCGACTTATCTAATAATAAATCTATTTCAGGCCCTTGTGCAGCAGCCAAATAATAGGCAATTGCTAAAGCGGCATTTGAACCACTTGCTTCGTTTCCATGTATAGAAAATCCTTGATAAACTACAATGGGTAAATTTTTGACGTCTAAATTTTCTGCTCCTTTTTCAGTTATTGAAATATGATTTCTCCTGATTTCCTGGAGATTATTTTGATTTTTAGGAGAGGTAATATAGAGTAGAATTAATGGTCTACCTTCAAAAGTTTTCCCTCTATTTTCAATACTAATACGATCACTACTTTCAGCAAGTTGGTACATATAGTGTACCAACTTATCGTGTGTAATATGCCAGTCACCTAGCTCGTAACCTATTATACTTGCCGGTGTTGGGATTTCAGAATTGTATACTAGGTTGTTAGGAAGAAAATAATCAAGTTTTACATGATAATCTTGGCTTGTTACGTTAAAACATGTGAAGACTAGTAAATAAAAACAAATTTTTTTCATGTTATTTTTTTGTTTGCCTAAAGTATAAAAAAAAACATCCTTTTAAAATTAATCTAAAAGGATGTTGATAAAATTTATAGAATTTAGGATTATATATCCTCAAAATCAACATCTGTGAAGCTAGACGTTGTAGAATCAGTCTCTTCAGAACTTTCTTTTTTATAATCGCTCTGGTGACGTTCACTGATTACTTCTTCACCTTTTTCATCAATGATAAAAGAAATCATTTCGTCCAAACTATCTTTAAATTCAGAAAAATCTTCTTTATAAAGATATATTTTGTGTTTCTTGTAGTGAAATGATCCATCATCATTGGTGAACTTTTTACTTTCAGTTATGGTCAAATAATAATCTCCTGCTTTGGTAGCTCTTACATCGAAGAAGTACGTTCTTCTTCCGGCTCGCATAACTTTAGAGTGAATTTCTTCTCTCTCCATCATATAATTATCACTCATAGTTTTTTTTTAAATTAAACATTATGTCAAAAATCTTAAAAAAATATAAGTATGGCAACATTAATGTCAGTTTTCTTTTTCTAATAATTGTTTGGCGTAAAGTTCTTTATAATACCCTATTTGTTTTATTAGCTCATTATGAGTTCCTTGCTGTATAATTTTCCCCTGATCCAGAACTATTATTTTATCCGCTTTTTTAGCTGAAGAAACTCGATGACTCACTATTATTGTTGTTTTGTCTTTAGTAATGGCACTTAAATTATTAATAATATTTTCTTCAGTCTCAGTATCTACCGCGGAAAGACAGTCATCCAATAACAATATTTGTGGGTTTTTGATGATAGCTCTAGCAATAGAAATTCGTTGTTTTTGACCGCCACTTAGGGTAATACCACGTTCACCTAGTATGGTACGATAACCTTCTTGAAATTTGATAATATTTGTGTGTACAGATGCAATTTTTGCTGCCTGATACACTTCTTCATCGGTAGCGTTTTCTTTCCCAAATTTAATATTATTAATAATCGAATCGCTAAATAGAAACGCATCTTGGGGTACATAGCCAATGTGGCTTCTTAAGTCAAATAAATTTAAGTCTTTAATGTTTTTATCTTGAATTGTTAATTGTCCATTATCCACATCATAGAGTCTGCCAATAAGCTCTAAAATGGTAGATTTTCCAGATCCGGTATTACCAAGTATAGCAACTGTCTCACCTTGATTGATTGTAAATGATATGTTTTTCAAGGCAGTAATATTGGTATCTGAATACGTAAAGGAAAGATTTTTTAATTCTATTTTTCCACTAATTTGAGAGTTTGAATTTTCATGGTTTAGGATGCTGGGTTGTTCCTTTAAAAACTCATTAATTCTCTTTTGAGAAGCCTCGGCTTGTTGAATCATTGATGTTACCCAACCCACCACTGCTACAGGCCACGTTAACATATTTACGTAGATTAAAAACTCAACAATAGTTCCAAGTTCTTTAATTTGTCCACTAATAAATTGATTTCCTCCAATGTAGACCACTAAAATATTACTCAAGCCTATTAGTAAAATCATTAAGGGGAAAAATAGTGCTTGTACTTTTACGAGATCAATATTTTTGTTTTTACTTTCTTCAGATAGTTTGTTGAAATCACTAATAATTCTGGGTTCAATTCCATAAGCTTTAATGACCGATATACCGCTAAAACTTTCTTGAGTAAAAGATGTTAATTTTGATAAATATTGTTGAACTACCGTACTTTTTTTATGAATGGCTGCACTTAATTTATAAATTGCAAATGACAACAGTGGTAATGGTGCTATGGCATATATAGCTAAACTAGGTGCTTTATAAAACATGTAACTAATAGTAACTATAAGTAAGGTTAAATTAGTAACACTATACATCAATGCGGGACCAGCATACATTCTTACTTTAGAAACATCCTCGCTGATTCGGTTCATTAAATCGCCGGTTCTATTTTTTTTATAAAAACTTAACGAAAGTCGCTGATATTGTTTGAAAATTTCATTTTTTAGATCAAACTCAATATACCTAGAAACAACAATAAAAGTTTGCCTCATTAAAAAAGTGAAAAAACCAGCTAGTATAGCTGCGCCCAAAATCATTAGGATATAGCTAATTAATTCTTGCTTCACTATTTCGATATCGGTTATGGTTCCATCAAGGTAGTCTTTTACAACATCTACGATATCACCAATAATTTTGGGTACGATTATCTTGAATATGGTAGCTATAATTGTAATTATTAAGCCCAAAGTTAGTCTTCCGCTATATTTTTTAAAATAGAGGTTAAGGTACTGTAACTCTTTCATTTATACTGTTTCGATATTTATTAACAATATCATAATTTAATTCTGATATTTTTGCGAGATTATTAGTAAACAACTACTTTTGCACCGCCTTTTTAAGGATATAAAAAATCAATATATGGAGACTGAAGTAGTTAGCAAAAGCGAACTTAAAAAATTAAACCCTGTTTTTGGACAATTATCTTTTGATAATCATGAACAAGTTGTTTTTTGCAATGACAAAGATACAGGATTAAAAGCAATAATTAGTATACATAATACCGTCATGGGTCCTGCTTTGGGGGGAACACGCATGTGGCAGTACAATAATGAATGGGAAGCATTAAACGATGTTTTGCGCTTGTCTAGAGGAATGACCTACAAGTCTGCTGTTACTGGACTTAATTTGGGAGGTGGTAAGGCTGTTATTATAGGCGATGCGAAAACACAAAAAACACCAGAGTTAATGCTTCGATTTGGAGAGTTCGTTCACTCCCTAGGAGGCAAATATATTACAGCTGAAGATGTTGGAATGGCTACCTCAGATATGGATTTGGTTCGAACAGTGACTCCTTATGTTACTGGCATTTCAGAAGATAAAGGAGGTGCAGGCAATCCGTCACCAATTACTGCCTACGGGGTGTTTATGGGGATGAAAGCTGCAGCACACCATGCGTTTGGAACAAATATTCTTGAGGATAAAATTGTTTATGTTCAAGGAATTGGAAATGTTGGTGAAGCTTTAGTTGAAAATTTATCTAATGAGGGAGCTAAAGTTTTTATTTCTGATATCAATCAAAATAGGTTAGAGGAAGTCAGAGATCGATACAATGTCGAAATTTATGAAGGAAATAATATTTATGCTGAAGAAATGGATATTTATGCACCTTGTGCTCTGGGAGCAACAATAAATGATCATACGTTGCCACTACTCAGAACTAAAGTAATTGCTGGAGCAGCAAACAACCAGTTAGCTGATGAAAATAAACATGGTCTATTGTTAAAAGAAAGAGGGATTATATATGCACCCGATTTTTTAATTAATGCTGGGGGTATCATAAATGTGTACGCAGAATTAGAAAATTATGGTAAGCCAGAAATTATTCGTAAAACAGAAAATTTATACAATACTACATTAGAAATATTAAACAATGCAGACGCTAAAGGAATAACGACCCACCAAGCTGCTTTTGATGTTGCCAAATCTAGAATAGACGCTAGAAAGCTTAAAAATAATGCTGAGCAATTAAATTAACATACAAAATAGCACTGCTATTATTTTACATCGTTCTTATAAATTATGCTAACACGTAGACATATCAGAGTAAAAGTTTTGCAATCAATCTATGCTTACAATCAAAGTGAATACAAAGATTTAGAAAAGCAAGAAAAGTTTTTGTTATATAACATGGAACAAATCCAAGATTTGTATCTGCTAATGCTTCAAATGCTTGTTTCTCTTCGTGATCAAGCTGAAAACTATCTGGTAGTTTCTCAAAAGAAACATTTAGCGACCGAGTTAGAAAAAAATCCAAGCAGAACTTTTATCAACAATAAGATAATCTCTCTTATAGGTTCCAATGAAAAATTTAATAATTTAATAGAAAAAAGAAATTTAAATTATTGGAAAAATGACTCTGAATATGTTTCAATCATTTTTAATGAGTTAAAAGAAAAAGATTGGTATTTAAAATCTATTGCAAAAAACGACACTAGTTTCCTTGAAGATAAAGATTTAATCATAAAAATATTCAAAGAAATAATTGCTCCCAACAATAAGCTCTATGAATATTTGGAAGACAAACGGCTTACCTGGTTGGACGATTTTCCTCTAGTTAACACACTTGTGCTAAAAACACTTCAAAAAATAACTAAAAAAAATACGGATAGTGTTTTAATTCCTGTGGTATATAAAAACAATGAAGATAGAGACTATGCACTTGAATTGCTGCAAAAAGTAATTCTTAATGATGATGAACTATCAAATGAAATAGATGGAAAGACTCCAAACTGGGATAAAGAAAGGATAGCAGATTTAGATATGATTATATTAAAAATGGGGATTTCTGAATTTATGCATTTTGAATCCATTCCTGTAAAAGTTTCTATAAATGAGTATTTAGAAGTCTCTAAAGAATATTCAACACCTAAAAGTTCAATATTTATCAACGGAATACTAGACAAAATAGTGAAGGATTTAAAAGAAGCTGGCAAATTAAATAAAATAGGCCGAGGGCTCCAATAAAATAAAAATAATAAGTATTTTAGCAACGCAAAAATTTAAACTATAATAAAATGAAAAATTTAATCTTAATGGTGGTTGTAATCATAGCATTTACAATTACCTCATGTAAAGAAGATGCAGCAGCGAAAGTAAGTAAAGAAAAAGTAGAAAAAGCGGAAACACGTGATGCAAATTCAGGAAAATTTCCAAAAATGGAATTTACTGAAACAGAATTCGATTTCGGAACAATTGACCAAGGAACTAATGTAGAACATGTATTCGAATTTAAAAATACAGGGGAAGCACCATTGGTAATAGTTAACGCAAAAAGTAGTTGTGGATGTACTGTTCCTACGTATCCAAAAACTCCTGTTGAACCCGGAGATACTGCAGAAATGCTAGTTAAGTTTAACGGTAGTGGAAAAAACCAAGTGAGTAAAACGGTAACCATTACTGCCAACACTGAAACAGGAAAAGAAACAATTAAAATAAAAGCTTTTGTTAATCCAAAAGGGAATAGTGGTCCAACTAAAAAATAACTAGAATTAACTAAAAAATATTATGGAACAATTACAAAGTTTTTTTCCACTCATATTATTATTTATGGTCATCTATCTTTTTATGATACGACCACAAGTTAAAAAACAAAAGCAAGAGAAAAATTTTGTAGGTGAACTCAAGAAAGGAGCTAAAGTTATCACGAAAAGCGGGATGCATGCTAAAGTCTTAGACATCAATCAAGATGGCACTTGTCTTTTAGAAACTTCTGCAGGAAAAATGAAATTTGAAATTTCTGCTATTTCTATGGATATGAGCAAGAAATTAAATTCGCCAGAAAAAAAGAAATAATTTCACCATAATTCTAAATAAAAAAACCTTCAGTTTACTGAAGGTTTTTTTATTGCTTTATTTGATCATTACTTCGCGACCAATTGCGCTATATTAACGATCACTTCGATGGCTTTTTGCATACTCTCTACAGGAACATATTCATACCTACCATGAAAGTTGTGTCCTCCTGCAAATATGTTTGGACAGGGTAAGCCCATATAACTTAATTGAGAACCATCGGTACCTCCTCTAATTGGTTTTACTAAGGGTTTAATATTCGCTTTAACCATAGCTTTTTCAGCAACAGAAACAATATGCATTACAGGCTCAATCTTTTCTCTCATATTAAAATATTGATCTTTTATTTCAATAGTAATAACCTCTCGACCATATTGCGTGTTTAAATCTTCTGCTAATTTATTGATGACATTTTTTCGGGCTTCGAAATGCAAACGATCATGGTCTCTTATGATGTAATGAAGTTTTGTTTCTTCGACAGCTCCAGCCATATTGTGAAGATGAAAAAACCCTTCTCGACCTTCGGTGTGTTCCGGGGTCTCTAATTGAGGTAACGAGTTAATAAATTGTGTAGCGATGTACATACTATTAATCATTTTTCCTTTTGCATAACCGGGATGTACAATTTTACCTTTTACAGTAACAACGGCCCCAGCCGCATTAAAA
>Ga0228622_1001234_pt1 | contig 11384 bp, 10 predicted proteins | sample 26DmetaG_FD_186035 | JGI IMG/M metagenome (GOLD analysis project Ga0228622, IMG submission 186035) | Seawater microbial communities from Monterey Bay, California, United States - 26D | ecosystem: Environmental > Aquatic > Marine > Coastal | place: USA: California | collected 2016-10-01
TAGAAAAGTACAATAATAAAAACATACTAATTCCAATAATAGTACATAAAAATAAGCCATGTTTAAAAGTAGATTTTGCTTTTGAAAAATTATTTGAAGAATCTGCTTCAGCTATTAACGGTGTTATAGCGGTAGAAAAACCGATTCCTATAGACATAGCTACAAACATAAAACTATTACCTAATGAAACTGCTGCCAGTTCAGCAGTTCCTAGCTGGCCTACCATTATATTATCTACAAAACTCACAAAAGTGTGACCAAGCATACCTAACATAACAGGTGATGCTAATTTCCAGTTGTAACTAAACTCTTTTGTATATATACTTAGATTCATGTATCTAAAAATAAAGCAACGAAGATATTATAATAAATCTGGTAATAATTAACTAAATTGAAACAAATTTACAAGCTATAATCTATTACTTTTACACTATAAAAAAACATATAAAATGACAAAAATTACACTTGGAGGAACACCAATTAAAACGGTTGGAGAAATCCCTAAAAATGGAACAAAAGCACCTGATTTTCAACTAACAGCAACAGATCTATCAATTAAATCTTTGTCTGATTTTCGTGGATTCACCTTATTATTAAACATCTTTCCTAGTGTAGATACTGGAACTTGTGCTTCCTCTGTAAGGTCGTTTAACAAGTCTGCAGCTAGTATGGAAAACACAAAAGTATTGTGTATTTCTAGAGATTTACCTTTTGCTCAACAACGTTTTTGTGGTGCAGAGGGTATAGAAAATGTGATTATGTTGTCAGATTTTGCAGAGGGAAGCTTTGGTAAAACCTATGGATTAGAAATTTCTGATAGTGGGTTTGCTTTTTTACACTCTAGAGCAGTAATTATAATTAATCCTGATGGAAAAATATCCTACTCTGAACAAGTATCTGAAATTGCAGATGAACCAGATTATGAAAAAGCATTAGCAGCCATTCAATAATTTCAAAGTGAAAAATCCAAAAGATAATTTTATTATTGAACGCATCAAGAGCATTAAATTCTCATTTCGTGGTATTTGGTTTTTAATCACTACTGAAAGCAGTATCAAGGCACAATTATTTATTGCTATCTTAGTTTCTATAGCTGGTATTTATTTTCAAATTAACTCTACAGAGTGGATTTTACAAACTTTAGCAATTGGTTTAGTTCTTGTTGCTGAATCTTTAAATACTGGCATAGAAAAACTTGCTGACTTTATTCATCCAGAATATCATAAAAAAATTGGTTTTATTAAAGATGTATCTGCTGGCTCTTCGGGAATAGCAGCTATCATTTCTTTGATAATAGCTGGTATTATTTACATTCCCAAAATTACTTTACTTTTCTAACTAAATACCTATATTTACTCTTTATATACTCATATTTTTAAATGGCTAGAAAGACAAAAAATGCTACAAGTACAAAATCTTCAGGACCTAACCCTGTAGTGGTTTTTTTAAGAAATAGACAATTTCAAACAGTAATAGGTTCTTTTTTAATATTATTCTCTTTATTTCTTTTCGTTGCATTCATTTCTTTCTTTTTTCACTGGCAGCAAGATTTAAGTATTATAAATGAATTTACAAACTCAAATGCCAAAGGGGTAAATTTGCTAGGGAAAGTTGGAGCTACTCTAAGTAATCTATTCATATATGAAGGTTTTGGTATTGGAGCTTTTTTAATTCCTTACCTATTATTTTTATCAGGTCTATTTTGGTTGTTTAGGACTAAGCTATCAAAAGTAATTACATCATACAATTGGGGGTTATTATCTATGTTATGGATTTCCGTTACATTTGGTTTCTTTGAAACTTCATATGATATTTTATCTGGTACAATAGGCTACGAGGTCAACGAATATCTTCAATTGTTTATTGGGAAAACTGGATTAGGTATTATTTTATTTTTTTTATTTACTGCATATATCACCATTCGATTTAAAATTACTCCAGAAGTCATCTTGAAAAAAATTAACACTAATAAGCCAGATAATAATGATAATAGCCATGATAGTGAGACTTTACCAACTATAAAGGAAGAAACAATTGAAGATATTGAGATAAAATCTGAATTTGAATTATCATTAGAAAATTTAAAACCTACCATTCAAAACCATTCAAACGTAAAAAAAACAACTGAAGTCTCCCCAATTGAAACTGGTGAACCTACCCTATCCGTATCAAAAAAAGAAGACAAAACAGTAGACATAGATGTCACAGAGATTACCGAAGAAGAAAATGTTACTGAAAATTTATCAAAAAAGCTTGTTGAAGATTTTGGAGAATTTGATCCTACATTAGAATTAGCAAACTATAAGTTCCCAACTCTAAACTTACTAAAGCAGTACAACGAAAGTATTTCTGTTGATCCTGAGGAGCTAGAACAAAATAAAAATAAAATTGTAGATACCTTAAAAAATTATAAAATTGGTATAGCTCAGATTAAAGCCACCGTTGGACCTACCATAACATTATATGAAATTGTTCCTGAAGCTGGAATTAGAATTTCAAAAATTAAAAATTTAGAGGATGATATTGCATTGTCATTGTCGGCTCTTGGAATACGTATCATTGCCCCTATCCCTGGTAAAGGAACCATTGGTATAGAAGTACCAAATAAAAAGTCTACAATAGTTTCAATGCATTCAGTAATTGCCTCCAAGAGATTCCAAGAATCAAAAATGGAGCTTCCTATTGCACTAGGAAAAACAATATCTAATGAAACCTTTGTAGTTGATTTAGCAAAAATGCCTCATTTATTGATGGCAGGTGCTACTGGGCAAGGAAAATCTGTTGGTCTCAATGCGGTACTTACATCCTTACTTTACAGAAAACACCCTGCCGAAGTAAAATTTGTTTTGGTTGATCCAAAAAAAGTTGAATTAACCTTATTTAATAAAATTGAACGTCACTACTTAGCAAAATTACCAGATACAGACGAAGCTATAATTACTGATACCGCAAAAGTAGTTAATACCCTAAATTCTTTATGTATAGAAATGGATAATAGATATGATTTGTTAAAATCTGCTATGGTTCGAAATATTAAAGAATATAATACAAAATTTAAAGCTCGAAAATTAAATCCCAATGAGGGTCACCAATTCTTACCGTATATTGTTTTAGTTATTGATGAATTTGCAGATTTAATAATGACCGCAGGAAAGGAAGTAGAAACTCCCATTGCAAGGTTAGCTCAGTTGGCAAGAGCTATTGGAATTCATTTAATTGTTGCTACACAAAGACCATCAGTTAACGTTATTACAGGTATTATAAAAGCAAATTTTCCTGCTAGGATAGCTTTTAGAGTTACCTCAAAAATTGACTCAAGAACAATCTTAGACGCTGGTGGAGCAGATCAATTAATTGGGCGTGGTGATTTACTTTACACAGCTGGAAACGAAATTGAAAGAATTCAATGCGCTTTTGTAGACACTCCAGAAGTTTCTAAAATTACCGATTTTATTGGTTCTCAAAGAGCTTACCCAAATGCACATTTACTTCCAGAATATATTGGAGAGGAAGGTGGCACAAGTCTTGATATAGATATTTCAGACAGAGATAAGTTGTTTAGAGAAGCTGCAGAAATTATTGTGATAGCACAACAAGGGTCAGCCTCACTTTTACAGAGGAAATTAAAATTAGGATACAATAGAGCTGGACGCTTAATAGATCAGTTAGAAGCTGCTGGTATTGTTGGCCATTTTGAGGGCAGCAAAGCCAGACAAGTATTAGTAACAGATTTAATTGCTCTGGATCAGCTATTAGAAAATGAAAAAAATGTTTAAACTTAAAAAAGTAATACTAACTATTGGTGCAGTTTTTATTAGCCTAGCTGTACATTCCCAGCAAAATTATAACTCTAAGCAATTATTAGACGAAGTTTCTTCAAAAATGAAAGCTTATAAAAACATGCATTTAAATTTTAGTACCTCTTTAATCAATGAAGAAGCTGGTATTAAAGAAAATGATGAATTACCAATAAAAGGAGAAATTTATCTACAGGGAGATAAATATAACTTAAGTTATTTAGGTAATAATTTTATTTTTGATGGTACTAAATTATACGTCATTAATCATGATGAAAAAGAAATTACTATTAATGATGAAGATTTAAGCGAAGATGAAGGCTTTATATATCCATCTAAACTACTTACTTTTTATGAAGAAGGTTACAAACATAAATTAAGTAACACATCCACTATAAAAAATCGTAAAATACAATTCATTGAATTAACTCCTATTGATACAAATTCCGAAATAGTTAAAGTTGTTTTAGGTATAGAAGTTTCATCAAAACACATTTATCAATTAGTTCAATTTGGAGAAAATGGTGCTAAAACTATTTTAACTATCAACAAATTTAAAAGTGATCAAAACATTACTGATGAATTATTTAATTTTAATAGATTAAAATATGAAACATTAGATTACTTAATAGATTAGATGAAAATTTTAGACAAATATTTACTAAAATCATTTTTAGTTCCCTTTTTTGCAACATTCTTAATAATCCTTTTTGTTCTTGTTATGCAAGCTCTTTGGATGGCTTTTGATAGTATAGCAGGAAAAGGTATTGGGCTATTTTTTATTTTTAAATTTCTTTACTACACTGCTTTAGTAGTTTCATCTCAAGCGCTTCCTATAGCCGTGTTATTATCATCTATAATGGCTTTAGGTAATTTATCAGAAAACTATGAATTTGCAGCTATAAAATCAGCAAATATATCTTTAATGAGAATGATGAGGCCCTTAATTATTTTAACGCTGCTAATAAGTGTTTTAAATTTTTTATCTCTAAACTACGTATTTCCTTATGCTACTTTAAAGCAGAAAAACTTAACTAATAATATTAAAAAGAAAACACCTGCATTAGCACTAATACCAGGAAGTTTTAATACAGAAATACCAAATTATCAGATTAAATTTGATGAAAAATATGGGGAAAATCAAAACTTATTGAGAAAAGTTCTTATTTATGACCTATCATCAAAAAAAGGAAATAAAAAAATTATTACGGCTCAAAATGGAAAAATAATTAGCGAAGAAGGAAGTAAGTATATGACACTTGTACTTTACAATGGTTTCTATCATGAAGAATTTATTCCCAAAAGAAGAAATGTTAACAATATGAATAAAATGCCAGCCTCAAATGCAACTTTTGAGGAATATTCGTTTAATATAGATATTTCAAAATTTTCTGATGATGATCTAGAAGAGGAAAAATATACTAAGATTCAAAATATGCTAAGCTTAGCGCAGTTAAAAGATACGATTCCAACTATGAAAATTTCTTATGATGAATATCTTACATCCAAATCTACTAGTATCTATCTAAAAGTAAATGCTAAGGAACTCTTTTCTCAAACAGATTCGATTGAAAATTATAAACTAGATACCGTTTTGCTTAATAATTATGATTTAAAAGGAAAAATAAGTGTTTTAGATAGGGCCATAAGTAATGTAAAAACAACAAATAAAAATTTAACTACTGATACCAAAAGCATTCAGTGGAAAAGAAAAAAATTAAATTTATATGACATAGAATATCATAACAGAATTGCTTTTTCCCTTTCCTGTTTGATATTATTTTTTATTGGAGCACCTCTTGGTTCTATCATAAGAAAAGGAGGATTTGGTTTGCCTATGATTTTGGCTATAAGCATCTATGTAATCTATTTTTTTGCCAATACATTTGGCAGAAATTTGGCAGAAGAAAGTTCATTGTCTGCAATCGTTGGATCATGGATATCTACCATTGTAATGGTTCCATTTGCATTTTTCTTAACTAGAAGAGCTTCTAAGGGTATGGGATTATTTAATATTGATGTATTTTTGTTCCCCATCACCAAATTTTTGAAAAAATCTAAATCTTTACAATCTTAAATTAAAATGACTACAAAAAGTAAAATTAAATTGAATACCATAGAAGAAGCCATTCAAGATATTAAAGACGGTAAAGTTATTATTGTAGTTGATGACGAAAATAGAGAAAATGAAGGTGATTTTTTAGCAGCTGCAGAAAACGTTACTCCAGAAATGATTAATTTTATGGCTACACATGGGCGAGGTTTAATATGTGCACCCTTAACTGAGAAGCGATGTAAAGAATTAGAATTAGGAATGATGGTTCATAATAATACCGATCCTATGGAAACAGCATTTACAGTATCTGTTGATTTGAGAGGTAATGGAGTTACTACTGGGATATCCGCTTCAGATAGAGCAAAAACTGTTAAAGCGCTCATAGAAACAAATACGAAGCCTTTTGAACTAGCTAGACCTGGTCATATATTTCCTTTAAAAGCAAAAGAAGGTGGTGTTTTAAGAAGAACTGGTCACACTGAAGCAGCTATTGACTTTGCTAGGTTAGCTAATTTGAAACCTGCTGGTTTAATTGTAGAAATAATGAATGAAGATGGTACTATGGCTCGTCTTCCTCAATTAATAAATGTTGCTAAAAAATTCGATATTAAAATTGTTTCTATTGAAGATTTAGTCGCCTACAGAATGGAACACGACTCTCTTATTGAGAAAAAAGAAGATTATACAATTAAAACAAGATTTGGAGATTTTAGATTGAGAGCTTATCAACAAACTACAAATAATCAAGTTCATATAGCACTTACAAAGGGTAGCTGGAATAGAAATGAAGCAGTATTAACTAGGGTAAATTCTACATTAGTAAATAATGATATTTTGGGAACGCTTACCAATAATGCTGATAAGAAATTAGATCAAATGTTTCAATCTATTAATGAACAAGGAAAAGGAGCTATTTTATTTATAAATCAACAAAATCAATCCCAAAATCTATTAAATCGTTTGCATATTCTTAAAGAAAATCAAGCAAATGGAGTTATGAAGGCTCCAGTAATGACGATGGATAACAAAGATTTTGGAATTGGCGCACAAATTTTACATGATTTAAAAATCAATAAAATTCAATTAATGACTAACTCTAAACAAACTAAACGAGTTGGTATGATTGGTTACGGATTAGAAATTATAGATTATGTAACATACTAATTTACAATTTAGTATTAGTCTCAATTTCTCTAGGGGTTTTATCTTTCTCAAACCATCTGGCAGAATGAGATCCTCTTAAAATTACTTCAGAGTCATTTACCTCTAGCCAACTACCCTCACGTAAACCCAAAACAGATGTATTATTATAAATATGATATTCTTTTATTCTTGTTTCGCGGGACTCACCCATATGTGTAGATGATCTATCTGGATCTAAATAATGAGCATTAATGTTAAAGGGAATTATTCCTAATGTTAAAAAGCTTGGAGGGTACACTATAGGCATATCGTTTGTATTCATCATCGATATACCACAAATATTACTTCCAGCACTAGTCCCTAAATAAGGAGTTCCGTTATTTAAAACATCTGAAAGAATGGAAAAGAGATTGTGTATATGTAATTGATTCACTAATTCAAATGTATTACCTCCTCCTGTAAAAATTGCTTCAGCATTTTTGATAGCTATTGTAGAATTGTGAAATTCGTGAATTCCTTTAACATCTATTCCTATTTTTTTAAAAACATGAGCAACTTGTTTAGTATAGTCATCGTAGGAAATTCCACTAGGTCTAGCATAAGGTATAAATAATAAGGTGGATACACCATTAAAAAAAGAGATTAGGCTTGGTAATAAATATTCTAAATATGAACTACCGTGGGTAGAAGATGAACTAGCAATAATAAGTTTTTTCATAAATCCAAAAATACATAATGCAATTGTTAATTAACAAAAAATTATTGAATTCTCAATGTGAATTAACCAATTGAATATTTAAATTGCAGTAATTAACCGATTAAATAAATTGTGAGGAAATATCTAATATTAATGTTACTATTTAGTTCATTACAACTCCTAGGTCAGAAAAAAATTTTCTTACATGGAATGTTGAGAGACTCTACTAGCTTACTAAAAAATGTTCATGTTGTTAACTTGAATACTGAAAAAGGAACATTTTCAAACGATTATGGGCAATTTCGAATAGTTGTTTCATTAGGTGATACGTTAAGATTTTCATCTGTAGAATATGAAACAGTCAAAAAAAAGATAACAGACAGAATTTATTTCAGCAAAAAACTAAATCTTATTCTTAAAAATAAAAACTATGTTTTGAATGAAATTGTTGTTAAAGAACACGATTTAACAGGTAATTTATCAATAGATCGAAAAAAAGTTCCTAAGGATACAATTGCCACTATGGGTAAGGATTTAAGTAATTTAATTGATGATGTATCTAAAAAATCTCAAAAAGGAATTTTAAACAAACCCATTAAAAAAGACAGTAAATTAGCTGAAGAAAGCAAGAGAAGTACTGATCCAACAAAATCATTTAACGGTTTAAATTTAGGAAGTATTGTTGGAGGTTTAATAAGGTTAATTCCAAAAAATAAAAGTAAAAAGAAAAATAAAAAACAATCTATTCAATTGTTAAAGAACAGTATTTTATCAGACTTTGGTTATGACTTTTTTGACCAACTAAAAATTCCTGAAGATAAAATTTATGCATTTTTAGATTATTGCTCAAAATTTAATATTGAGGAGTTATACGAACAAGAAAGGAAGTTAAATCTTATTAAGTTACTTAAAAATAAAAGCAGCATATTTTTGGAACAACTCAAAGAAAAATAATTATTATGTAAAAATACTAAACTGTATGTTGTATTTTTATGATAAATTATATGAGTGTGATTAAAAATCTAATATTTATATTCTTACTGGTTAGTTCCATTTCTACAAAAGCACAAAAAGATAATTTTTGGCTTTACGGAAAATTAAAAGACTCAAGTAGTGTTGTGAAAAATGCAAACATTATTAACTTGAAAACCAATAAAGGTACTTTTTCTAATGATTTTGGAGATTATAAAATAATTGTTTCTGTAGGTGACACTCTTCAGTTTACTTCAGTTCAACATAAAACTGTTTATCGTATTATTAATGATTTCGTCTACAGATCTGAGGTTTTAGATGTTTTCTTGACAAATTCCACCTATGAATTGGATGAAGTTGTTTTAAAAACCAATGACTTAGATGGTTTTTTATCTTTAGATTTAAAAAAAACACCAGAGGATAAAAGAGCAGAAGCATTAAAAAAAACAATGGATTTTTCTAATGTAAATATGAAAGCCATTTACAATGGAGATTATATAGACCAGAGGGTTAGACCTCCAATGAACAACGTAGATCCTACAGCAATGTTTGCAGGCGCTGGGGGTGGTGTAAGTATTCCTGTTAAATTTTCTGAAAGATTATGGGCTTTGAGAAGAGATTTAGATTTTAAAACGAATTTTCCAAAAAAATTATTGAGTGAATTTGGAAAGCCTTTTTTTGAAAATGATTTGGGAATACCACCTGAAAAATATTATAATTTTTTAGAGTATTGTAATCCACTTGGTATTGAAGATTTGTATAGACAAAATAGAAAAATGGAAATGATTCTTGTATTGAAAAGAGAAAGCATAACATATTTAGAAATTACTAAGAATAGTAAAGAATAATTTTTCTATAGTATTATGGTTTCATTTAAGAAAATAGTTTTTTTAATTATACTTCCCTTTCTCGCATTTAGCAGCCACAAATATTATTTAAGTCTAACAGACATAGAGTATAATATTGAAAAAAACAGCTTAGAGATAATCATCAATTTATTTATGGATGATTTAGAGTATACCGTTAATAAAGATTTTGAAATTGATTTAAAACTTTCAACCAAAGATGAATTAAAAAATGCTGATAAATATTTCAAAAATTATTTAAATAAAAATCTTACTTTCAAAATAGATAATAAACAAATAAACTTTGAATACATTGGAAAAGAATATGAAGGTGATCTTGTTTATTTTTATCTAGAAATAGATAGCGTGAATAACCCAAATTCCTTAGAATTATCAAATAAATTACTTCTTAAATATTTTAAAAAACAACAAAATGTTGTAAAATTGAAAAATGGCAAAAACCGACAAAGTGAAATTTTAACTTATGAAACTAATAAAGCTTTGTTAAATTTTTAAAAAAACCTCTAAACAAATACTCCTAATTATTACATTCAACAAATTTTTTAAATCAAAACTATCTCTCATGAAGAAAATAGCTATTTCAGCTTTTAGTTTCCTGTTTATTTCATTTTCTATTATTGGACAAGAAACACAAAAAAAATCAAAAGTAGGCCACACAGATCAAAATAAATTCAGACAATTAAAAGATGTACTACCTACCCCAAACAACAGAAGAACTGCTTCAGGGGCACCAGGATATGAATATACACAACAAAAGGTAGATTATGTGATGAACATCAGAATTGACGAAAATACAAATCGTCTTTTTGGAGATGAATCTATTACTTACAAGAATAATTCTAAAGATAATTTAGAATATCTGTGGGTTCAATTAGATCAAAACATGAGAGCTCCAGACTCAAAAACCCCTTTAGCTAAGTCTGAGAGTTTAGGCTCATCCTTTGAAAGACCTGAAACCTTCGCAAAAAATAATTTAAAAAAACCTTCAGATTTTGGATTTAAAATTGAAGAAGTTAAAAATATTGATGGTAGTTCACTTTCATACATGATTAATAGAACTATGATGAGAATCAACTTACCAGAACCACTTGCACCAGGAACTTCTTTTGAATTTAAAATTAAATGGAATTACTTAATTAATAACTCCGTAAAAGATGGTGGTAGGTCTGGATTTGAATCATTTCCAGATGGAAATAAAAACTATACCATAGCTCAATTTTTTCCTAGACTTGCAGTATATGACAATGTTGAAGGATGGCAAAATATGCAATTTTGGGGAAGAAGTGAATGGGCTTTGGAATTTGGAGATTATGATGTAAAAATAACAGTTCCTTCTGATCATATATTAGACGCTACTGGTGAATTACAAAATGAAAATAAGGTATTAACCAGAGAACAACGTAAGCGTTTTGAAAAAGCAAGAACTTCATTCGAAGAGCCAATTTTTATTGTTACTCAAGAAGAGGCTGAAAAAGCTGAAAAAGGAAGTAGTAATAAGACAAAAACTTGGCACTTTAATGCTAAAAATGTACGAGATTTTGCCTTTGCATCTTCGAGAAAATATATTTGGGATGCTATGGCGGTAAATATTAACGGTAAAACCGTTATGGCAATTTCGTTGTATCCAAAGGAAGGAAATCCGCTATGGGAAGAACATTCTACCAGAGTTGTTGCAAATACTCTTGAGGAATATTCTAAAATGACATTTGATTATCCATACAGCAAAGCTATATCTGTTCATGCAGATAGACAAGGAATGGAATATCCAATGATATGTTTTAATTATGGTCGTCCAAATCCAGATGGTACCTATTCAGAAAGAACAAAAAGAGGAATGATTGGTGTGATTACGC
>Ga0228622_1001235_pt1 | contig 11373 bp, 9 predicted proteins | sample 26DmetaG_FD_186035 | JGI IMG/M metagenome (GOLD analysis project Ga0228622, IMG submission 186035) | Seawater microbial communities from Monterey Bay, California, United States - 26D | ecosystem: Environmental > Aquatic > Marine > Coastal | place: USA: California | collected 2016-10-01
TTAAGCTCTTCGGCAAATGCAATTAATTGTCAGGTTTACAAAGAGAAAGTAAAAAAAGATAACTTTTATAAATTATATGAAGACTTATGGAAGCCAGATTTATGTATTATGGCAACATTTGGGCAAAGAATAAACTCTAGGTTATACAACTTTCCAAAACTAGGGTTTGTTAATTTTCATCCAAGCGATGATACTATCTGGCCATCAAAATATGCTGGACCAAATCCTTTTTCAGAAATGATAAGCGATGGTTTGAAAGAATGCATCCTTGCCTTGCATGAAGTAGACTCTACTTTTGATACAGGAAGATTGCTGATGAAATCTGATCGTATACCAATTCCACCAGGTGTCACCGCAAAGGATATGCACAAAATATCTTCATCATACGCTTCTAGAACTATCAGAAAATTTCTGATAAAAACACTAAATAATGATGTAATTAAAGATTACACAAACAACGCTACACAAATGTCAAATTCAACTGATACAGCAAGCATGTACTAGGATATATAATTATGAAAAATCGTCGAATTTTATTTATGCTATTCGTTGCATTATCTGTATTTTTTTCTTTAAATAACATGTCTCATGCTGAAAGCAAAAAAAGTGCACTTCTTGAAAAAATAACTCAGAATAAAAAGATTGTTATTGGTGTAAAAACTGATTTTGAACCATTTGGTTTCACGGATAGTGCAGGAAAAGTTGTTGGATTTGAAATTGACCTAGCAAAAAAAATTGCCTCAAAAATTGGAGTTGATGTTGAGATTGTTGGTGTAACAACAAGCAATCGGTTTCAAAGACTTGAGCAGGGTGCAATTGATATGGTAATTGCAACTGCAGCAGACACTCGTGAAAGACGAAAAATAGCAACAGCAATTGAACCAGGTTATTTTGGTGCAGGAGTAAATGTTATGCTCCGGCCTGAAGAAAATGTTGAAAGCTGGGAAGAGTTGCGGAGCAAAAAATTGTGTGGCCTTGAAGGTGCATATTTCAACAAAGGTATCACTAGTAGGTATGTTATAGATTTGAAAGTATTTAAATCACTAGATCGAGCCAAAGCAGCTTTATCACAGGGAGTTTGTGCAGGGTTACTCTATTCTGAAGCGGCAATAATCGGTTTTTTAAGTAAACCAGAATTTAAGGATTATAAGTATAATTTATCATCTGCCTTAACTGTTCCATGGGCAGCTTATTTGCCGCGCACTGAAAAAAACACTAATTTTGAATTTTTAATTGGAGAAATAATTGCAAATCTACATCGTGAAAACTATCTAATTGAATTAGCTGGTCGATGGGGCATTAAAAAATCTAATTTTCTTTATGATACACAAACTTTATGGACGACAACATATGATGGAAAACTTATTTGTGATCGTGACCAATGGAGTATAGAATTTGGAGATGGATCCTGGCCCGTAGAATGCCGTGAAAAGGCATTTATTACATCAGCTGATGTTGTTGGTTTGAATTCTATATTTTTGTACATTGAAGAAAAAACTGGGCTTAATTTCTCATTTATTTACGATAAATTTGATAGAAGTAATTTCCTAAAGGGTATACTCAATTCTATTTTACTTATTGTTATAAGTACTCTTTTAACAATAATTTTAGGAATAATAGGAGCTAAAATAAGTTCATCGAAATTTAAACTTATTAGGCTTATGTCTAGAACGCTCATTACAATTCTGAGTTCAACACCACCTTTAATATATATGTATCTAATATTTTTTGGAATAGGCGCATTAGTTTATACAAACTATAACATAAATATATCGGCGTTCTGGACTGCAATATTAGGTTTAAGTTTGTATCATGGCGCAATTATTACGAAAATTTTCAATGAAAGCATAAATGTTCAAAAGATTAGTAATGAAGCTTATTCTTTCAGCTTGAAAGAAATTCCAAATATTGTTGAAGACACTTCTGGTGCAGTAAATAATATAATAGAAAATCTTGTAAAGTCATCTATGTTAGCATCAGCAATTGCTGTACCAGAGTTATTATCTGCAACCATGAGTATCATCACAAATCAAGGAAACACAAACGTAATGATGATCTTATTATTTTTGCTATTTTTAACCGTTACGCCAACTTGGTTGTTCTGTGTAAAAAAAATACAATCATCTATAATTAAAAAGTATGGAACCAAAAATGGATAATTTTTATATATTAACTACCTGGAGCCCTTACCTTTTAAGTGGTATTGCTTTAAATCTACTTATAGCAATTTTAGCAACTATCATTGGATCACTTACAGGCGCTGTACTAATTTGGTTTTCGTACTCAAGAATTAAAATAATCCGATGGTTTGGTACTATTGTTCCAAATGTTATTGGGGCAGTTCCATCCCTGTTTTTATTATTTTATTTAGCAATTCTATTACCTAATGAAATTATTATAAACAGTGGTGAAATTGTAATATCACTGCCAAATTGGCTCAAAGCAGCAATAGCCTTGGCTGCATCACCGCTCGCATTTACTTCAAGAAGTCTGAGGGAATCAATCAAACATTGGAATGCTGGAAACCGAAATGAAGCGTTATTATTTATTCCAAACCTTACAAATGGATTTATAATCACGCTCCTAGCTTCCTCGGGCTCATCTCTAGTCGGTGTAAATGAAATAGTTTCAAGAACAAATAATTTGATAAAAACAATTGGTACAGAATATGCTATTTTGTTGTATTCTTATGCGGGGTTAATTTTTGTGATTTCAGCCTTTCTTATATCTTTTATTGTTCGACACCTAAGAAAGTCCATAAATCCAGCGGTTGCATTATAAGCAATATTTTGAATTTTTTATTATCTTTAAACACATTAAAAGATATATTACTAAGAGGATGCATAAAGTGTTAATCATTAAAGGAATACTAAAGCGGAACATATTTAAATTTTTACCACTGTTGGTAATAATTTCTATAAGTAGTGTTTTATTTAGCATCCCAAAAATTACACTTTCGGATGAGCAATATAAAAAAAATTCCCATATTGTAAAATTAGGAACAGCCTCAAAAAATGGCACATATTGGCCCGTTGGAAATAGTATTTGTGATTTAATAAATACCAAGCGTATCAAAAATAGTTTAAGATGTAGAGTATATTCAACTGGTGGATCATTGTATAATATCCAAGGATTGAGAAGTGGGCAGCTAGATTTAGCTTTAACCAGATCAGTTTTAGCAAATGATGCATACAACGGAATAAATAAATTTTCCCAATGGGGGCCATACAAAAATTTAAGATTGGTGTTAGGCCTCTATGACCAGCCAGTGTCAGTAGTCATAAATAAGAATTCTAACATAAAAAATTTATCTGACTTAATAAATGCAAGAATAGGACTTGAACAAAAAGGTTCAGGTCAAAGAGTTGATGCAGAGATTATCATTAGATCTCAGGGGTTAGATATAAAAGATCTCAAGATTGTTGAAGTAAAATCAACTGCTGCTATGGCGGAATTATTTTGCAACGGTTTAATTGATGTAGTTATTCAAGCAATAGCTCACCCTTCAAAATTTTATGAACGAATTATTCAAAAATGTGGTGGAGAATTGTATTCTTTAAAACCTGATGAAATCACTTCAATAAAAAAGATAAATCCAGGCCTTCAAGAAATAAAATTAGCAGCGGGTCTCTATGGAGCTGATGCGAAAGCATCTAATACATATGGCTATAAAGCAATTCTTGTAAGTAAGGATAGTATTTCTAAAGAAACCATTGTCAAAATAATTGACACAATTACAACAAACTTACCTCAATATTTTTCTACAACAGAAAGTTTTGAGCCTTATGATAAAAATCTCTTTTCATTAGATGGAATTTTTGTTCCTGTACATGAGGGTGCAATTGATCTTCAGTTGGCGATAAAATATGATTAATAAAATATATAAAATAAAAGTTTTAATAGCTATATTCTTAGTATTGGTATTTTCTGGTTGTAGTAATTATGAAAATGCAAAGAATATTAAAAAATATCAAACTACAGATATTTCACCAGAACAAATAGCTTCAGATGGAATTAATTTCATATTAAAAAAAGATTATGTTGGTGCATCTAAAAGATTTAATGCGGCATTAAAGTTATCTCCATCTAATAGTAAAATACATTTCTTAAATGGTTTATCATACCACTTATCTAGCTCAGAAGGTGATGAAAGTAAACGTGCACTGGCCGAACAGGGATATGATCTATCATTAAAATTTGATAAATCTAATTGGCTTGTTTACTATTATAAAGGTCTATTAAAATTGGATGCCAAAGAATTTGATAAAGCTAAAGAAAATTTTGCAGAAGCACTTTTGTTAAATAGTAATGATCCTGATTTATTGTATCATATGGGTTTTGCTGCATATTATACTCAAGATATAGCGACAGCTAGAGCAGTGTTTTTTCAGCTTAATAAAAACGAGCCTGAGAGTGCCCGTAGTATAGAAGCTCTTGCCATGGTGTCAGCAGCTAATAATGAACCAGAAAATGCAAAAAATTATATTTCAACACTAAAGTCTCAAAATAATACATCAACCGATCGCGTAAAATTATTAATTAAACGACTAAATGATTGGGAAAGCTATCATAGTAAAAGCAAAAACAAGGAAACTATAAATACTGAAAAATCAATTGAAAGTATAAATAAAAAATCAGACCCTGAATACGTGATAGATAATAGTACTGATTCTTATGATTTTGAAGAAGATCAAACAGATATGATTACACTAGACGCAGTTTTTATAAGTACTGAAGAGGTCATATCTTCATCAAGAGGTACAAATTTACTCAATGGCCTTAGTGTACAGTTTGGCAATGGAGATGGCGATAGTTCATTCACTCGGACTAGAGAAAATGACAGTGGTGATAAAACTGTTATTGAGACTTCTCTAATTACGATACCAGCCATAAATTATTCTTTGAATATTGCTAATTCCTTTGGGAATCGTAACGAAATATTAGCACGCCCAAGTTTGGTGGCTACAAGTGGATCTCAATCAAGTTTTTTTGCAGGGATTGAAGTTGAGGCCGGTATAGTTTCAGAAAAAGGTGAAGTTACCATTGAAAAAGAAGTAGGCGTGTCATTAGAAATTACTCCTGAAATTCAAGATGATGGTCGCATTGCACTAGAAATAATTGCTAGCAGAACATTCCTTAAACCACCAAGCTCAAATGTAAAATTTGATTTTGCAGTAGAGCTTTCTAAAACTCAGGTATCAGCAAATGTTGTTGTGAATGAAGGCGATACATTAATTTTATCTGGCTTAAGTGAAAAAGAAATTTCCTCGACACGTGATGGTGTGCCATTACTCCAAGATATTCCAGCACTACAGTATATATTTTCAAACGAGCGAGACTATAAACTTCAAAAATCAATTTTAATTTTAATCACGGCACGCAAAGCTGACTACATTTATAAAAAACAATCTCAAAATAATGAACAAGTTTCTTCAAAAGTTTCATCAAAAGCAATGAAGGAATTAAGAGCTCGATATTTGGATTGGTTTAAACCGTATCCAAATACAGCGTCTGTTTTTGAATTTATGCAAGGTAATGCATTATACCGGGAATTTAGGACAGGTGATGTTAAAATGGAAAAATGGCAGGGGAGTCAAAATCTTAGTCAAAGATTAAGTGAAGCTCGTAAATTTCTTTATTACTAGGAGTGCAAATGATTTTTTCTAAATTTTCATTATTACCGATATTATTGTTAATGATTGGTTGTTCTGACGACATTCCTAATCGCTATTCTGGGACCCAAATATTGAGTGGTGAATGTACTATGTGTGATGCGCGGTATCAAAATTTGAGTAATCTTAATTTATCGAATTCAATATATAAAGGTACATATTTTTATAACAGCAACTTATCTAATACTGATTTAAGTAAGTCAGATTTAAGATCAGCAAATTTTGTCTTAGCAAATTTAAGCCAATCTAATTTATCCCAAACGAATATTAGAAATGCTGTATTTACAGATGCATCTATGTTTGGATCAACCTTCAAAGGGGCTAATGGTTCAATGGCAAATTTTCAAAATGCCAATATGGATTCTTCAGAATTAAGCGAGGCTATTTTAACAACTGCAAATTTCTCTGGCTCTATACTAGACAATGTATTTGCAACAAATTCATACATGATGAGTGCTTCATTTAATGGAGCTAACATGAAAAATATATTAATTGAAAATTCAAATCTAGAAGGTGCAAATTTATCGAATGCTAATTTGAAAAATTCCAGACTTAAAATGGTGAATTTCAAAAATACGAACTTTGAAGGTGCAGATTTATCAAATTCAATTATTGAATATTCTGACTTTTCTGGAGCTAATTTGAAAGGAGTAAATTTTAACGGTGCTATATTAGTGGGATTAAATCTAACCCAAGCTGATTTAAGTAACTCTGACCTTTTGAATTCAACAATGAGTAGTTTGGTGTCTGAAGCTACTTTATATTGCAATGCTCGCATGCAAAACGGTGAAAGAAATACTAGTTGCGATTAGTTTACTAATTATTGAACTATTAAATTTTATAATTTGATATTATTTTCTATATCGTTAGTATCATTATTATATATTTATAAATGAATAGGGGTAAAATATGAAACCATATGTTTCAAAAAAAGTGTTTATTTTGACTTTGATTGCTTTGACGTCACCTTTCCTAATTCCTAGCTCAGCTATAGCAGGCGAGAGGACTGTATGCGCATCCGCAGATACTAACTCTCCATCTGCTAAAGACGGTGCTAAGGTTGGCTATAAAATGAATTGTTTGGGACAAACAAAAAATTCTGAAAAGGGGCACACAAAACGCCTAGAAAAATTAATCAAGGCAGAATTAAAGAAAAAAACCCCTTCATTTGATAATATAATGACAAAATTACCAAATAGAGATCGTCTTCAACTAACACCAGAACAAATTGCATCTATTAAAGAAGATCCAAAAGCTGCTCTTAAACAAGCAATTATTGATTATTCAGGGAAAGCTGATGAAATTGAAAAACTTTCAAAAGCATATAAACTTTCAAAGCAGCTCTACAATTTAGATCCAAATGAGCTGAAAGAAGATGTTATTAGAAAAACAAGTGACCTGCAAAAACAAGTATCAGATTATAAGACCGCTGGTTCTGCATTAAATGTTGCTTATTTAAGGTGTTCCACTGATACAAAAAAAGAACCAATTTATAAAATTGCTAAAAAGTTAAACAAAAAAGATGCTTCCAGTTATCTTGCGGCAAAAGAAGATATCTGTACTGGCGTTCAAAAACTTTATGAGATGAAACAAAAGGTAGAACAGTTACAAGCTGTGAGAGAAAATGGTTATTCCTTAAAATACTCAAGACATAAACAGAGGAAAAAATTCAAAGGAGGTCGCAAACGCCATATGGAAAAAAGCCTTGATTTAAGGTGGTACCCAGATGTTCAAGGTAATTATGAAGAAGGGAATTTCAAGCCCACTATTTCAATTGATAATGACAGGTCATGGTTTCAATGGAGTAGTGAAGATGTAGTATATTTAGCTGACCTTTTGAATCAAGAATCCGATAGCACAAGTATATGTGATGGAAAAGGATTGCTCTGGTTCCGCCTAGGTTCACGCATCAAATTAAGAGTCAAAATTACAGATGTCACAAGTACCAATGCAGAAATAGGAAGTTGTGTTGCATTCAAAGGTTATGGTTCAACAAAACATATAGAGTTTCCAACAGTTTCTGTTCCAGCACCATATGGATATTTAGCTGAACTGACAGAGATGAAAGATGATGCTGTGCAAAACTTAATGGATGAACTAAAGGATGCGATAATAAATATGCTTCCAGTTGATCAAAAACTTGAGCAAATTGCTGATATAGCAAGTAAAGCATAAGAATAATTTAAAAGAATATTCATTTGACCCTAATGTACTCAAAATTTTGGTCGCATTAGGGTTGAAAAACAAACGCTTAATAAATCCAATAAAGGAAAATGTATGACAATATCGCAACCAATAAAAATCTTTATAGTTGGGCTTTCCATTATCGTTTCCTTAGCTAGCGCAGCGCAGGCTGGTAGGCCATTGATACACAGTGAAAAAGTTTGCAAAGCAGTTGCCAAACATTACGGCAAAAAATGGGGCGGCTCAGGCAATTATAAGACTAAGGGCTGTTATTATTATGAGAACGGAAAGTACGGTGGCAAGGTATATTACGGTAAAGGAGGGGTGCTGTGGTCGCAGAATGCAAATACGGGAGATGGAAAATCAAGGAACGGCAAAAGGCGGTTTGACCAGCTGTGCCGCATACCCGGGGGACGAATGAACAACGGCAAGTACAACAAGGTACCCAGCCCCGGGCCACGGGCCGACTATGATCTTCGCCCTCTGTTGTTTCACATTAAATGCGACTGTGGGAACGATGAGGGGGAGATGTTTGGTTTTGATAGCTGTCGTTGAAGACGGTTAGCACAGGTTAATACGACCAAGATCCCTAACCGGTAAGTTTGTGTGTTTTTGTTACGTACTGCCAGAAGCACTCAAGACTACTATTTCTAGCAGTCCAACCACGTAACCCACTTTGGTGCCATTGTAGCCACCTATGAACATACTGTCGCAACTTTGTTATACTGGCTGTGCGCTCCTGAAGCTGGTTCTATTGACTCTCTGTTAGTTAGTTTGAAATCTGAGATACGTTTCTTGTAAAATACCAGCTTCTCTTTAAACCATATTTAAACATAACTAGATAAATGTGGTCTTAACATTAATAAATAACATTATTTAGATAAAAGCTTGGTTAGGCTTTTATCTGGAGTTATTCAGCCAAAGACTTCAGTAATTGCTTTATCCATAGCAGAAGTAATTTGATCTAAATCATCTTTTGTAGATATAAGAGCAGGCGATAGACATATTGTATTATTATAGCCTGGAACAGATCTATTGGGTGATACCAAACTTTTATGAATGTAACATAAAACCCATTTAAGTACTTCAAAACTTCACCCAAAAATTATCCGCTTAGCGGTTATGTATTATGTGCGTTACCCGCTCAGTTTCTGCCAAGTTGAAGACATCTTGCATGAGCCAAGGATTTTTTAGATGCGTATTCAAGCGCCTGTAGTGCGTCTTCAGTAATACGCTCGGCCTCAACCAATAAGCCGTGAACCTCAGAGTAGCCCGTCTTCATCATACTATACTCTGCAGAGATTCCACCCTTTAAACGAGTTTCTTGCCGCTCGCAGTCTTCCAAGAGTGCCTTTGCCATTCCATTGGCTATGTCAAGTGCCGTATAGATATCACGTTTTGATAAGCCATCATTTGTCAGTGCTGCTATCGCGGGCAGGATATTATAGTTAAGCAGATCGGTGACCTTCGCTGGGATTGATTTGATCCAAACCGCTTTGGCGTCGGTAGTACGGCGATAGCGAGCTATGCAGTTATTTTTGGTTTCATCATGTCGGATCGAAAAGAATGATCAGTTTGTGGCTAGAAATCAATCTGATGGTATAGTCGCTTTATTTTAACAATATTCTACCCTATAACTGGATTTGTTGCAAATTTTTCTTTGGGGTGCCCTTTATGGCAGATACTTTTCAAACTCGACTTTTCATCATTAACTCCAGCCCCGCAAGATATACCACGGGCGACCTGACGGAACACATCTACTACCAAACGATTTCGCCCGTGGGAATGAACCGCAGGGCCGATCTTGATGCAAAGTGGTTCTTGGCGGAGAACGTACAATGAGAGATAAGTCACCCCTACGCGCGCACATTTTCAGCAATATAAGTCAGAAACTACTTTTCAAACAGTCTCCCGAATTCTCACCAGAAATTGACGGTGTTTGTTTCACTAGCGGGCTAGACATACCTGATGATATCGACGTTTTATTAATCTATACAAGAGCGTCTTACTCTGTGAAAACCTCGCTTGCACGCAATCGTACTATTTTCTATGCTGGAGAGCCTGACGTTATTCATCCTTATTCTACGAGGTTTTTAAATCAGTTTGGAACCGTTATGACTACGAGCCAAAAACCTCTAGCGACTCGAAAAGATCAAGGTACCGTATGTTCGATGCCTTTCGTAGGAATTAATTTTGCCGACATTGAAAACCCACTTCCTCTAACATACTTTGAAGATTTGCCTTGCCCAAAAAAGGACGATCGCATTTCAATTGTGACAAGCACGAAAGTACACACCGATCACCATCGTGCTAGGCTAAAATTCATCTCACATCTATGTGAAAAGATCCCTGACCAGATTGTCCTATATGGGCGGGGGCACAAAAGTGTTGACGACAAAAAGGATGCTCTTCTTGACCACAAATATCATATTGCGCTTGAAAACGGAGGCGGTCCAGATGTTTGGACAGAAAAATTGACCGACCCAATGTTGTGTCATGCACACCCATTTTATTATGGTTGCACCAATGTTGAAACATATTTCCCCCGGGGATCTTTCACCCATATCGATATAACTGACCCAGACGCTGCCATATCAAAAATGATGCGTGCACGAGAGCAAAAAACTTGGGAAAACAATCGTGATGACCTAGATGAAGGGCGTCGGCGCGCTATTCATGACTACAACTTAATGCGCAATTTCGCTCGATTGGCGCGGGAAGCGATAGCCTTGGACGAGGCCACCCAAAAGACCAATCGGCGTTGGATCATTCGCTCCGAACGGTCATTATGGCCGGAAGCAGGCGCTCGTGGGTCGATTCCCGAATTTATTCTTCGCCGAGTGTTACAGCTTTTTTATCCGGAAATTGAGCTTCGATTTTCCGGGATCATGCGTCACCTAGATGAACGAAAGTTAGTTCGGCGCGCATTAAAACATGCGCAGATCGAAGCTGAGCGGCATTAGAATGTGTCGCGTTGATAAGTTGAGAGGCATTGTCAAACAAATTTTACGTCCCTTTGGATGGTACCTAACTCTTATGAATAACATTAAAAAACTTATTTAAAAACTTCAAGACTTCGCCACGAGAAGTATCCAACTAGTCTGGTCAATGTAATCTAATTCACTGCTACAACCTGCTTCTTTCCATAACGTGTCATCAATATTCTTAAAAGCTGCGTCGTACACTGTATGTTAATCCTGACATTTATTCCAAAATTAAGAAAACAAACACTTATCTATTAATCAGTTATCCAAATTACGTATCAAAATAAGATTTTATTTGAGAGAACTGGCGTGCAAATCAGTTTTAATATCCGAAATGCGCAAAGCCCTAACGTGCAAGTAATATTTGGCTGTGCGTATAAATGATGATCTAGAACTTCTTATGGAAGTGGCCGAATGGTGGATTAAGTTGCATGCGATAGATCACTTTGAAAAAGCATTAAAGATCCGTGAAATGGTTAAATCTGGTAAATATGGTGGGGGGGGTAATCGCTAACTCTATTTATTGGAATCGG
>Ga0228622_1001260_pt1 | contig 11234 bp, 10 predicted proteins | sample 26DmetaG_FD_186035 | JGI IMG/M metagenome (GOLD analysis project Ga0228622, IMG submission 186035) | Seawater microbial communities from Monterey Bay, California, United States - 26D | ecosystem: Environmental > Aquatic > Marine > Coastal | place: USA: California | collected 2016-10-01
CGGGCCACGGCCTCGAGGGTACCCCCCAGGGCCTCGAGGTGGTCCTCCCCCACGTTGGTGAGCACGGTGAGGGCCACGCGGGAAAGGGCGTTCGTCGCGTCCTTCTCCCCCCCTACCCCCGCCTCCACCGCGGCCAGCGCCACCCCCCTCTCCCGGAAGTGGAGGAAGGCGAGGGCGGTGGCCAGGTCAAAGAAGCCCGGGGGCTCCTCCCAGGCCTCCTCCCTCGCCCAGGCCACGAACCGGACCACCGCCTCCCGGGGGACGGGCCCCAGGTGGGTGCGGATCCTCTCTCGGAAGTCCACGAGGTGGGGGCTGGTGTAGGCCCCGTAGGCGAGGCCCGCGGCGCGGAAGGCGGCCTCGAGGTAGGCCACCACGCTCCCCTTCCCGTTGGTCCCCAGGACGTGGACCGCAAGGAAGCCCGCCTCCGGGTGGCCGAGCCGGGCGAGGAGGGCCCGCACCCTATGGGTCCCCCGCTCCCCCGTGCGCCGCCTCGCGTAGAGCCAGGCCAAAGCCTCCTCGTAGGTCACTCACGCCTCCTGGAACTGGAGCCGGTACAAGGCGGCGTAGTAGCCGCCCTTGGCCAGAAGCTCCTCGTGGCTCCCCTCCTCCACGAGCCTCCCCTTGCGGAAGACGAGGATGCGGTCCACGTGGCGGATGGTGGAGAGGCGGTGGGCGATGATGAGGGAGGTCCTCCCTTCCATGGCCTTGTAAAGGGCCTCCTGGAGGCGCTTCTCCGTCTCCGAGTCCACGCTGGCCGTGGCCTCGTCCAGGATGAGGAGGATGTCGGGGCTCGCGAGAAGAGCCCGCACCAGGGCGAGGAGCTGCTTCTCCCCCGTGGAAAGCCCCGCCCCCCGCTCCCCGAGGACCGTCTGGTAGCCCTTGGGCAGGCGCAGGATGAACTCGTGGGCCCCGAGGAAGCGGGACACCTCCTCCACCCGCTCCGGGGGAACGCTGGGGTCAAAGAGGCGCAGGTTGTCCAGGACGGTCCCCGAGAAGAGGAAAGGCTCCTGCAGGACGATGCCCACGTGGCGGCGCAGCTCCTCCTGCCGGTAGCGCCGCACGTCCACCCCGTCCAAGAAGACGCACCCCCTCTGGGGGTCGTAGAAGCGGGCGATGAGGCTCACCACGCTGGTCTTCCCCGCCCCCGTGGCCCCCACCAGGGCCACCTTCTCCCCGGGGCGGACGCGGAAGGAAACGCCCTTGAGCACCCAGTCCTTCTCCGTGGGCTCCACCCCCTTGGGGGTGTAGGCGAGCCAGACGTCCCGGAACTCCACCTCCCCCCGGAAGCTGCGGATGGGCGTGGGGTCCTCGGGGTCCTTGAGCTCCTCCTCCGTGTCCAGGACGCCGAAGATCCGCTCGGCGCTCGCCATGGCCCCCTGGAAGAGGTTGAACTTGTCCGAGAGGTCCTGGAGGGGCTGGAAGAGCTGGCGGGTGTAGTCCACGAAGGCCACGAGAAGCCCCAAGGAGACGGCGCCCCGCACCACCTCCCCGCCCCCGTAGTAGACCAGGCTGGCCACGGCGAAGTCCCCCAGGAAGCCCACCACGGGGAAGAAGAGGGCGAACCAGCGGATGATCTCCACCCAAGCCCGGAAGAGGTCGCGGTTGAGCCGGTCAAACTTCTCCTCCCGCTCCCTTTCCTTGACGAAAAGCTGGATCGTCTCCACCCCGGAGAGGTTCTCCTGGAGGGCGGCGTTGACCCGGGCAAGCCTCAGGCGCATCTCCCGATAAGCGGAGCGCATCCCGAGCCGCACCCAGGTGGTGACGGCGAGGAGGACCGGGGCCACCAGGAGGACCACCAGGGTGAGCTTGGGGCTCAAAAACAGCATGAAGCCGAGGAGGCCCACCAGGGTGAAGAGGTCGGCGATCACCCCCACGAGCCCGCCGGTGATGAACTGGTTGATGGCGTCCACGTCGGAGGTGACCCGGGTCATGAGCCGGCCCACGGGGTTTCGGTCGTAGAAGCCCGGGTGGAGGCGCATGAGCTTGGCGAAAAGGTCGCTTCTGAGGTCAAAGAGGACCCGCTGCCCCACCCACTGGATGAGGTAGGTCTCGCCGTAGGTGGCGGCGAAGTGGACCGCGCGCACGGCGAGGAAGCCCAGGCTGATCCAAAGGAGGAGGTGGAAGCGCTCGGCAAGGGGCCTGGGCTCCGTGGGCACCAAGGCCAGGTCAATGGCCCACTTGAAGAAGAGGGGGGTGGCGGCGGCGGCCAGGGTGACCACCAGGAGGAAAAGGAGGGCGAGGACGACCTGGAGGCGGTAGGGCCAGACGTAGCGCAGGATGCGGGCGAAGAGGGCCCGGTCAAAGGCCTTGCTGTAGGTGTCCTCCGTCACGCCTCCACCTCCTTCTGCAGGCGGTCCATCTCCGCGTAGAGGCCTCCGGCCTGAAGGAGGCTCTCGTGGGTCCCCTCCTCCACGATCCTCCCCTCGTCCAGGACGATGATCCAGTCGGCGTGGCGGAGGGCCGCGGTGCGGTGGGAGATGAGGAGGGTGGTCTGCTTGCCGAGCACCGTTTTCAGCCCCTGGAGGATCCGGGCCTCCGTCTCGGCGTCCACGGCGCTTAAGGCGTCGTCCAGGATGAGGATCTTGGGCCTTTTGGCCAGGGCCCGGGCCAGGGCCACCCGCTGCCGCTGGCCGCCGGAGAGGGTGATGCCCCGCTCCCCGAGGACCGTCTCGTACCCCTTGGGAAAGGCGAGGATCTCCTCGTGGATCCCGGCGAGCCGGGCCGCCCACTCCACCCGCTCGCGGTCCACCTCGTCCAGGCCGAAGGCGATGTTCTCCAAAATCGTCTCGCTGAAGAGGAAGGGCTCCTGGGGAGCGACCCCCACGGCCTTGCGGAGGACGGCCAAGGGAATGCGCCTCGCCTCGTGCCCGCCCACGTAGACCCGGCCCTCGCTCGGGTCCAAAAGCCTGGGGACGAGGGCGGCGAGGAGGCTCTTGCCCGAGCCCGTGCGCCCGGTGATGCCCAAGGTCATCCCTTCGGGGATCGTGAGGGTGAGGCCCCTAAGGAGCCAGCGCCCGTCCCGCTTGAGCCCCACCCCCTCAAAGCGCACCTCCCCGGAGAGGTCCTCGAGGGCGAGGGGCAGGGGGTCCTCGTCCCGGATGGCGGGCTTCTCGTCCAGAAGCTCAAAGAGGCGCCTTAGGCTCGTGAGCCCCCGCTGGTACAGGGCCATGACCCAGCCGAGGCCCAGGATGGGCCAGGTGAGCTGGGCCAGGTAGGCGTTGAACTGGACGAGCTCCCCCACGCTCAACTCCCCCCGGACCACCATGGCGCCCCCGGCCCAGAGGACGGTGAGGAAGGCGAAGCCCATCAAGAAGCCGAGGAGGGCGTGGAGGGGGCCCTCCACCCGAGCCAGGGCCAGGCTCTTCTCCACGTAGAGGCGGTTCAGGTCCTGGAACCAGGCCACCATCCGCCGCTCCAGGGCGTACCCCTTGACCACCCGGATGCCGCTGAAGGCCTCCTGGGCCAGGGTGCTGATCCGGTCAAAGACCTCCTGGGCCTCCCGGTAGCGACGGTCAATGAGCCGCAGGAGGAAGCGCATGGCGAGGAAGATGCCGGGGAGGATGAGGGTGAGGTAGAAGGCGAGGCGGGCGTTCACGGCGTACATGGAGAGAAAGGCGAGGAGGACCAAAAAGGAGAGGCGGCTTCCCATGAGGATCCCCGGGCCCACCATCTCCCTCACGGCGGAGAGGTCGGTGTTCAGGCGGTTCATCAGGTCCCCCACCCGGTGCTTGTGGTAGAAGTCCCGGTCCAAGGTGAGGAGGTGGTGGAGGAGGTCCCGCCTCAGGTCGTACTCCACCTGGCGGCTCGCCACCACGGCGAGCCGCCGCATCGCGTAGGAGAGGAGGCCGGAAAGGGCGGCGGAGGCCACGATGGCGAGGGCGTAGACCCCGAAGCCCCTCCCCGCCTGGACCGCGTCCACGGCCAGGCGGAGGAAGTAGGGGGTGAGGACGAAGAAAAAGATGGAGGCGAGGCCCGCGAGCACCGCCCACAGGTACCTCCAGCGGTACCGGCCCACGTAGGGCCAGAGGCGGCGGAGAAGGGGTGCCGCTGACCGACCGGTCATGCCCTCTAGTGTACAAGAAGGGGCCGCCTCCTGCGGCCCCTTCCCCAAGCCCGCAGGCGGCTACTCCCGGGCCTCGAGGGGGACGTAGGGCACGTCCAGCTCCCCCACGTACTTGGCCCCGGGGCGGAGGAGGCGGTTGTCCAGCTCCTGGTACTCCAGGATGTGCCCCACCCAGCCCGAGATCCGGGCCACGGCGAAGATGGGGGTGAAGAACTCCAGGCTGAAGCCCAGGTCGGAGTAGACCACCCCGGAGTAGAAGTCCACGTTGGGGTAGATGCCCCTGGGGTTCAGGACCTTCCCCGCCTCCTCCTCCACGATCTTCAGGATCTGGTACTCCTTGGAGTGGCCGTGCTTCTCCGCCACCAACCGGGCGAGCTTTTCCAGGACCCCGGCCCTGGGGTCAAAGGCCTTGTAGACCCGGTGGCCCATGCCCATGATGCGCTCCTTCTTGGCCAGCTTCTCCCGCACCCACTCCCGGGCCCGCTCGGGGGTGCCGATCTCCTGGATCATGCGCATCACGGCCTCGTTGGCCCCGCCGTGGCGCGGCCCCTTCAGGGAGGCCACGGCGGCGGTGATGGCCGAGTAGAGGTCGGTCTCCGTGGAGAAGGCGGCGATGGCGGTGAAGGTGCTGGCGTTGAAGCCGTGCTCGGCGTGGAGGATGAGGGCCGCGTCCATGAGGCGGGCCTGCTCGGGGGAGGGCTCCACCCCGTTCGCCATGTAGAGGAAGTTGGCGGCGTGGGAGAGGTCCTCCCGGGGAGGGATGGGCTCCTTGCCCTCCTTGAGGCGCTTGTTGGCGGCCACGATGGTGGCGAACTTGGCGATGAGGTCAAGCCCCTTCTCGTAGAGGGCCTCCCGGGAGATGTCCCCCTCGGTGGGGTCCAGCATCCCGAACTCGGAGACCGCCGTGCGCAGGAAGCTCATGGGGTGGGCGGAGACGGGGTAGCGCTTGAAGGACTCCAGAAGGTGGGCGGGCAGGGCGCGGCGCCGGGCGAGGGCGGCCGAGAACTCCTCCAGCTCCTGCCTTCGCGGCAGTCTCCCGTGGAGGAGGAGGAAGGTGGTTTCCTCAAAGCTGCTCTTCTCCGCCAGCTCCTGGATGGGAATGCCGTAGTAGTAGAGCTTCCCCTGCTGGCCGTCAATGTAGCACATCCGGCTTTCCGTGAAGAGAACGCCTTCCAGACCGCGTGCCACTTCCATGCTGCCTCCTTGTCCGCACCCCAGGGGTGCACCGAGTGCATCATACCCCTTCGCCCGCGGGGAGGAGTAGCCTCAGCCCAGGCCGCAGAAGGCCTCGTAGTCCACGAGCTCCCTCTGGGTGGGCTCGTCCCCGCAGACGGGGCAACGGGGGTTGCGCCGCACCGTGAGCTTGCGGAAGCCGGCCTCGAGGGCGTCGTAGAGCAGGAGGTGTCCCGCCAGGGGCTTACCGATCCCCAAAAGAACCTTGAGGGCCTCGGCGGCCATCAGGCTCCCCACCACCGCCGGCAGAACCCCGAAGACCCCAGCCTCGGCGCAGGAGGGCACCGCCCCGGGCGGGGGCGGCTTGGGGAAGAGGCAGCGGTAGCACGGCCCCATCTCCCCATGGAGGGTGGGGTGGTGGAAGACGGCCACCTGGCCGTCAAACTGGTAGATGGCCCCAAAGACCAGGGGCTTGCCGAGGAGGACGGCGGCGTCGTTCACCAGGTAGCGGGTGGGGAAGTTGTCCGAGGCGTCCACCACGAGGTCGTAGGGCCTGAGGATCTCCAGGGCGTTCTCCGAGGTGAGGCGCACCGGGTAGGCCTCCACCCGGACCAGGGGGTTCAGGGCCTGGAGCCGCTTCTGGGCCACCAGGGCCTTGGGCTCGCCCACGTCCTCGGTGGTGTAGAGCACCTGGCGGTGGAGGTTGGACACCTCCACCCGGTCCATCTCCACCACCCCCCCCCCCCCCCCCCCGGCCGCCACCAGGTACTGGAGGACGGGGACCCCGAGCCCTCCGGCCCCCACCACCACCACCGAGGCCCGTTTCAGCCGCTCCTGCCCCTCAGGGCCCACCTGGGGCAGGATCATCTGCCGGTGGTACCGGTCAAGCTCCTCCTTCGTCCAGCGCATACCCTCTCTTGCCCTTCTGGCCTGGGAAGCCTTCCTTCGGGACCCCCATGCGGCCTCATACCCTTTCTTCCGGTTTCCTTCGCCCGACTGGCCCAGGGAAGCTCCCTAGGGACCTTTTGCCGGGGCCCCCATGCTGGCGCAAGCCAGCATGGGGTGGTATCACGCCCCCTCCTTGGCCAGGGCGGCAAGCCAGAGCCCCTCGCCCCGGAAGACCGCCTCCTCCCCGGGCTCCAAAAGGAGGGTGGCGGGCGGCCGCAAGACCTCCTCCTTAAGCCGGGCCTCCCCCTCGAGGAGGGTGAGGAGGGTGGGGCCCTCCGCCCGCACCCAAAGCTTCCCCGCCAAGGGGTAGCGCAAAAGGTCAAAGAAGGGGGTGGAAAGGAGCCTCTCCCCGCCCAAGACCGGCTCGGGCGGGGGCAGGGTGAGGGGGGTGGGCTCCAGGATGGCCACGTCCAGGGCCTTCTCCAGGTGGAGCTCCCGCGGCCTGCCGTAGTCGTAGAGGCGGTAGGTGAGGTCCGAGGGGGTCTGGACCTCGTAGACCCGGACCCCCGGGCCCAGGGCGTGGATCGTCCCCGCGGGCAGGTAGAGGACCTGGCCCGGCTCCACCCGGACGCGGCGCAGCACCTCCTCCAGGGTCCCGGCCAAGGCCCTTTCCCGAAGCTCCTCCCGGCTCACGGGGCGGGCCAGGCCGTAGACCAGCTCCCCCGGGGAGAGGACGTACCAGGCCTCGTACTTCCCCGGCTTCCCCTCCACCCGGAGGGCGTACTCGTGGGGCGGGTGGACCTGGACGGAAAGCCAGTCCGCGGGGTCAAGGAGCTTCACGAGCAGGGGGGCCTCGGCAAGCCAGACCTCCCCGATCCCGGGGCCGAAGCCGAGGCCGCTTCCCCCCCAGATCCGCGCCACGGGTTTGGGCTCCAACCGCCTCACGGGCTTAGCATAAGGGATATGCGCGACCTGGACCGCGAGGAGACCTACCTTGTAGACCGCACGGGGCTCGCCCTGGAGCTTAGGGACCTGGTGGGCACGGGCCCCGTCCCCGGGGAGGCCTACCCGGGGCCCCACGCCGCCTTGGGCTACGGGGAGGGGCAGTTCGCCGCCCTCCTCTCCGGCCTCCCCGACTGGGGGGAGGAGGGGACCCTCTTCCTCCTCGAGGGAGGGTACGACCTGGGGGAGGCGGCGGGGATGGCCCTCCTGGCGGAGACGGGGCGGGCCAGGGTGGTGCGGGTGGGCTTCCGGCCCGGGGTGGAGGTCCACATCCCCCCAAGCCCCCTCGCCCCCTACCGCTACCTCCGCTTCCTCCTCCTGGCCACGGGCCGGGAGGAGGTGCTCCGCTCCGTGGACGAGGCCCTCCTGGAGGAAAGGCGCCGCTTGGGCCCCGAGGTGCCCGTGGAGGAGAACCCGGCCAAGTTCCTGGCCTACACCCTCCTGGAGCGCCTCCCCCTCTTCTATAGCCCCCTCTTCCGGCCCCTGGAGGGGGCGGTGCAGACCCTCTTCGCCCGCGTGGCCAAAAGCCTCTCCCTAACCCCGCCCCCGAGCGCCCTGGAGTTCTTCCTCGTGGGCCTCGAGGCCCGCCACGAGCAAGGGGACCCCCTGGCGGCGGTCCTCCTGGGCCCGGGGGAGGAGGCGGCCTTGGCCAAGGAGATCCTGGAGTCCCGCGTGGACGCCTTGGCCGAGGTCCCCGCCACGGGGGCCAACCGCCTCGCCCAGGTCATGGCCCTCTGGTACCGGATGGCCTGGACCGCCTACTACCTCGCCCTCCTCTACGGAGTGGACCCCGGGGACCACGGGCTTCTGGAGCGCCTCCGGGAGGTCACCTAGGCCGTGCGCCCGCCCCCCTTCCCCAAGCCCGCCCACCCCGAGGAGGCCCTGGCCCTGCAGCGGGCCCTGGCGAAAAAGGTGCGGCTTGCGGGAAGCCTAGAGGGGGTGCGGCGGATCGCCGCCCTGGACGCCTCCCACAAGCGGGGCCGGCCCCTCGTGGCCGTGGCCCTCCTCTACGACCTGGAAAAAGGCCCCCTCCACGTGGCCACCGCCCTCCTCCCCGAGGAGGCCCTCTTCCCCTACGTCCCCGGCCTCCTCTCCTTCCGCGAGGCCCCGGCCTACCTGGAGGCCCTCGCCGCCCTTCCCGAGGCCCCGGAGGCCCTCCTGGTGGACGGCCAGGGGGTGGCCCACCCCCGGGGCCTGGGGATCGCGAGCCACCTGGGGGTCCACCTGGACCTTCCCAGCGTGGGCGTGGCCAAGCGCCTCCTCTACGGCAGGCCCGAAGCCCCCTTGCCCGAGGAAAAGGGGGCGGCGGTGCGCCTCCTCGCCCCGGACGGCCGCCCGCTGGGCTACGTCTACCGGAGCCGCACGGGGGTGAAGCCCCTCTACGTCTCCCCCGGGCACCGGGTGGGCCTCGAGGAGGCCCTCCGCTTCGTGCGCCGCCTGCCCACCCGCTTCCGCCTCCCCGAGCCCCTCCGCCTCGCCCACCTGGAGGCGGGCCGGGCCCTCAAGGCCTTAGACTAGGCCCCGTGAGCGCAGCCCAGCCCAACCCCGTCTACCGGGCCTCCTGGCGCCTGGCCCGCTTCCTCCTCCGCCTTCTCTTCCACTACCGGGTGGAAGGCGCGGAGAAGGTCCCGGCCGAAGGCCCCGTGATCCTGGCGGCGAACCACCTCTCCATCCTGGACCCCATCGTCGTCGGGGCGGGGATCCGGCGCCCCGTGAGCTTCATGGCCCGGGCGGACGTCTTCCGCCTGCCCTTCCTCTCCTGGCTCCTCCCCCGGCTCTACGCCATCCCCGTGGAGCGGGGAAGCGGGGACTTAAGCGCCGTGAAGGGCGCCATCCGCGCCCTGGAGCGGGGCATGGCCTTCGGCATCTTCCCGGAAGGCACCCGGAGCCGCACCGGAAAGCTCCAGCCCTTCAAGACCGGGGTGGCGGCCATCGCCCTGCGCACGGGAAGCCCCGTGGTCCCCGTGGCCGTGGTGGGCACGGAGGAAGCCTGGCCCGTGGGGAAGAAGCTCTTCCGCCCCTGCCGCCCCGTGCGGGTGATCTACGGGGACCCCATACCGGTTCCCAGGAAGTCCAAGGTTTCCCACCGGGAGCTGGAAGCGCTCACCCGGGAGATTGAGGCCCGGGTACGGGATCTTCTGCCCCCCCGGTACTGGGGGAGCTAATACTTCCGCTAAAGTACATAGCTGCGGATTTTTATAGAAAAGAGACCAGACCTTGAGAAGTACCCTTAAGCGTGATATATTCCGCCCGGAAGGGCAAAGAAGCGAGGAGGTGAGAGATGGCTGCGAAGAAGACGGTGACCAAAGCGGATCTGGTGGACCAGGTGGCCCAGGCCACCGGGCTCAAGAAGAAGGACGTGAAGGCCATGGTGGACGCCCTGCTGGCCAAGGTGGAGGAGGCCTTGGCCAACGGGAGCAAGGTCCAGCTCACGGGCTTCGGCACCTTTGAGGTGCGCAAGCGCAAGGCCCGCACCGGGGTGAAGCCGGGCACCAAGGAGAAGATCAAGATCCCCGCCACCCAGTATCCCGCCTTCAAGCCCGGCAAGGCCCTGAAGGATAAGGTCAAGAAGTAAGCGGCCCTTCCGCCGGGGGGGGCGCTAGCCCCCCCGGTTGCCCTTTTCCATCTCCGCCTTGAGGGCGGCGAGGGGCTCCTGCCAGTCCTCCCCCAGGGTGAGGAGGCGGTAGGGCTTGCCCAGGCGCCGGGCCGCCTTGCGCATGAGGCCCGGGATGGGGGGGCAGGCGTAGGAGACCACCAGGGCGAGGCCCTTGACCCGGCCGAGCCGCCCCAGGTAGTGGATCGCCCCCACGAGCTCCCGGTCCGTGGGCAGGTCCACGGGGAGAAGCCGGTCCGCCTCCTCCCGAAGCCGCTCGGGGGGGAGGTCGGGGAAGTAGGCCTCGAGGCCGTGGGCCCTCAGGGCCGCCTCCACCTCCCGGCGGAAGGCGGGCTCCTCCAGGAGGTAGGGCTGGGCCACGACCCCCACGCTCCCCTGGGGCGTGGGGAGGGGCGGGGGGGGCTTGAGGAGCCTCCGGGTACGGTCCAAGGCCCGGCCCACGAGCATGGGGTTGCGGACGAGGAGCTGGACCACCTCTCCCGCCCGGCCCAAAACCCGCTCGGAGAGCTCCGCCGGGACCTTGAGCACCGGGGGCAGGCCGGGGAAGTAGCGGAGGAGGGCGGCCTCCAGGTCCAAAAGCCAGGGGCACTGCCCTCCGCCCCGCTCCGACTCCACCCCGCCCTGCAGGTCGGGAAGGAGGAGGTAGTCCACCCCCGCTTCCTTCAGGGCCTCCACCTGGGCGAGGAGGCGCTGCACGGGAAGGCAGAAGGGGAGGTCGGAGGGAGGCGGCGCGGCCTCCACCACCTCCACGCCCAGGGCCTCGAGGTAGGCCCGCCAGAAGTCCAGGTAGCGGCGGGAGAGGAAGCCGTGGACCAAGCCGACGCGCATACCGCCTTATCCTACGCCAAGCCCGCGGAGGAGGGCGAGGAGGGCCCGCTGGCCCTCCAGGAGGCTACTCGGCAGGACCCACTCCCCCGGGGTGTGGGCCCCCCCGCCCCGGTACACCCCGAAGCCCAAGGCGGGGATGCCCCGCTCAATGGCGGCGCTGGCGTCGGTGGAGCCGGGAAGCCACTGGGGCCTTTCCCCCACCTCCGCCAAAGCCCTTTCCGCCGCCTGAAGGAGGCGGGGCGTGGCGGTCCGGCCTGCAGGCCGCCTGCCCAAGACCTCGAGGGCAAGCCCGACCCGGTGGGCCCGTGCGGCCTCGGCGAAGGCCGCCTCCACCCCTTGGAGCAGGGCGGCCAGGGCCGCCTCCTCCAGGGCCCGGACCTCCAGGAGGCAGGCCGCCTCCTGGGGGAGGGCGTTCACCGCCTGGCCGCCCTCGAGGCCGCTCGCGTTCACGCTCGCGTCCTCCCGCCCCTCCACCAGGGCGCGGACGCGGCAAAGCCCCTCCGCCAGGGCGAAGACGGGGTGGGGAAGCCGCCTGTCCCCCCAGGCATGACCCCCGGGCCCCTGGAGCCGGACCCGAAGGCGCACGGAGCCCAGGGCCCGGTCCACCACCCCGGGCAGGTACCCGTCCACGGCCACCACCACCTCGGGGGAGAGGGCCTCCACCAA
>Ga0228622_1001281_pt1 | contig 11106 bp, 5 predicted proteins | sample 26DmetaG_FD_186035 | JGI IMG/M metagenome (GOLD analysis project Ga0228622, IMG submission 186035) | Seawater microbial communities from Monterey Bay, California, United States - 26D | ecosystem: Environmental > Aquatic > Marine > Coastal | place: USA: California | collected 2016-10-01
GTGCTTTTTAGGTTCAAGGGTCAACATTGCTGTCGGTTTTAAACACCCTTTCGACAGATCAGTTTCGTTTGCTTAATGACGCCTAAGCATACCTAAAAGTCAGGTCATTTCCTGCAAATGATCATCAGGATTCGCGGCGCTGCCAAGGCTGAATGCGATAGCCCCCGTTCATGCTGGAGAGCCGATGTGGCACCTCTTACGGGATGTCCAATGCTCAACGATTAAAGGGACTTCTGTAGTAGAACTTGCCTATCCTGACTGAAGCGGCGTCCAGCAAAGAAAAAGAATGGAATTGCTGAAAATGAAATCAATGTAAACGACACCAAGGTGACTGTATAAGGATTTGCAATCTCATTTATCGTTAGCCAGTCCAAAAACAGACCGCTAGATGTTACTCCCAAACCAAGACCGACTACATTAATCATCAGCAACGCAACTGCGGTAATCGTCCCACGTAAATACGTCGGAACTAACTCCTGAATCGTTCCAAAAACTGGCCCGTATAAGCAACCCAGTTGAAAAAATGCCAGGAACATACAGACCATAAAGAAAAATGAAGTGGGATCAGCAAATCGATACGCGAGCATGACGGGCATGATGAATAGGGTGATCCAAAACATAAACATCGGACGACCAATGCCAGTTTTCTTCAGAAAGTAGTCACTGCCCAACCCACCAAATAAATTACCGCTGATACCCCCTACTAAAGCCATCCAACCAGTGAGCTCAGCAATGCTATTTCGGTCAAATCCGCGCTCCTCAACAAACCAAATTTGCTCGAAAACAGCGGCACCCAAAAAGACATGAAACATTACCGCCCCAGAAACGGTTAACAGCAGTGCCGGACACCGAAGCAAACTATCTCGGATGGTTACTATCGTGCCTTTAAATGGCAGCAAAACAGGCTTTCTGGTCGACCAGATCGCCGAGTCATCTAAAGGGGGGCGTGGCGTCTCTCTGAGGAACAAGAGCACTAAGCTCAACAAAACACCCATGCCACCAAGCGCGTAGAAACAACCTCGCCAGCCCAATAAAGGCTCAAGGTATCCCGCAATCAATAGGCTCACAGAAATACCAATTGGTGCCGCCATATAATAAAAGGACGTTGCAAAACCCAAGCGCTTTGCCGGGAAACGATCTGAGAGTATCGACATTGACGCGGGCGTCATGATCGATTCACCAATGCCTATAAACAACCGCGGAATCGCGAGGCTAACGAACCCCCTCGCCGCACCTGAAATAACTGTCAGCACACTCCAGCTAGCCAAACCAAATGCGATAAAACGGGTTCGGTTAATACGATCCGCCAGAATCCCCATGAACACACCGGCGACACCATAGAAAATGATAAAAATAAGTCCCGTCAAAAGGCCAAACTGGGTATTGGTCAGATTCAGGTCTGGTTTTATCCAGTTCGCCATACTTGCTATCAGTTGCCTATCAACTACGCATAACACATTGATAAGCGTTAAGAATGATAACAATCCGTAATCCTTCGCCGAGGGCTCACTTACTTTGTCGATCAAGTTTTCGGCTCCTTGAATGTCTCAGTTCGCCTTTGCAATAAAAAGAAAACCTCGGTGCTATGTGGCTCTCGCGGGAAGCAACGCCTTACGGATAGCAGCATAGTGTTTGTTTCTTGCATCCCTAGCGATTGTGGCCGCAGGAACCAGGAATTCGAATCCATGAAACCCACCGACAAAAATCTCTAGCTGAACGTCTACGTGATGCGAGGCTAGCCGATCAGCATAGTCGCGATTTTCATCAATAAAGCCGTCTGCAGTCCCCACTGAAATGTACGCGGGCGGGAGATTGCCAAGGTCCTTTGCACGACTCGCGGCGGCATAGATCGGGGTATTTTCTGCCGCTTTCCCGTCTGCATTCTTCTCCTGACCTAAATAATGTTTCCACCCCATCAGGTTTGAATCTCGGTTCCAGAGTCTGGCATCGTTAGCTTGATACAGTGATGATGTAACGCTGCGATCGTCAATCATTGGGCAAAGCAAAAACTGAAAAGCAAGCTCGATATCCGAATGATCTCTCACATAAAGCGCCAGCGACGCTGCTAGGCCTGCGCCGGCGCTCACACCACCAACAGCAATTCTATGTCGATCTATTGCAAGCTCTTCACTCTGGTCAGCGATCCATGAAAGTACTGCGTAGCAATCATTCAAAGCGATGGGATAAGGGAATTCGGGTGCGAGTCGGTAGTCTACCGAAACCATGATGCAGCCAGTCTCTTTAACAAACTGGCGAACGATGCTGTCATCATTTTCCATCGCCCCCAGACAATAGCCTCCCCCATGCATCCAGAGTAATGCGGGCAGCGGATCTGTCTGGCTATCTGGGCGATAGACGCGGAAAACCAAATCATGGGCATCGCCCTGCGGCAGGACATAGTCAGCATGTTGAACACCTTCCACCGGCAGTGTTTGACCGATTATTTTCTGACGCATTTTTTTCCCGAGGCTCCGCGTCTTCTCCAGATCGGTCCAAATGTCCAGTTCAGGGAATGAGTCAAGCGCGAGCAAAAGCTCTTCATCTATCTGGCTGAAGTTCATAGTGACTTAAAGCCTCCTCCCAATATTTATCGCCTTTTGCCGTGACTTGCCAAAAAGCACACTTATTTGGCGGAAGAGGTAGGAGTCGAACCCACCAGGCACTGCTTAAGCGCCTCACTGGTTTTGAAGACCAGGCACCCCACCGGGAGCGTCACTCTTCCAAAAACTATATGATTATTCATGTCCTATCTAGGAGTCGCCCCGTAAGGACAACGCGCTTATCGCCATCTCGTCTGGTGACGCCAACTTGGTCAAAATACTCAAGTAAATCGACGCATGAATTACGTCCCAACGCTAGATGATCTCTTGCATCCGCTACCGAGAACATCCCTTGAGTCTCAAACAGCGTGGTCAAACTTTGAACGAAATGATTGAGTCGATCGGACAGCAGAAAGCGCGTAGTGCTGATCTTATAGACTCGACCATCTTTAACGGCCCCCATCAGAGCAGACTGAAGCGCCTCTCGACTTAGCTGGAGCGACTCGAGTAAATCTGAAAGAGTCGGTATTTGGGCCTGATACTGACTCAGTATTGTGCTTATCAACTCCCAGTCCCTAGCTTCTTGGGCCGTCACTACCGGCTCGACGGCGGGCAAACGGACCCGACCACTAACCCGTTTTAAAAGCGAGCTATTTACCAAATCCGCTAAGGCGGCCTCCAGGAGCGACTCTTTATCCCTCCCCTGAAGTTTAGCGAGGCATTTAACTCGCAGGTGGTCAGTGGGCACTCCATCCACATTTTGACTATCCCGATAACAGCATTCCACCAACTCGACTATCGTTTTTTGGCTACTAGCCCAGACATCATCGAGCACGCAAAAATCTTGCCCATTCATTCTGAAGTGATGGATACGCGTGGCTAATTTAGCGCTGTGCAATGCCGCCTCAAAATCCTGCGGCAGCGCATTACAAATCGACATGAAATGCGCTGTGTTTAACGCCTCTCGCCGATTAACGAGCAACTCCGTAAGCATCTGATCGAAGGTGGGAAACCCCATGGCCTGAAGATACCCTAGCGCTTCTTTATTCTTGGCTCGTGCCTGCTCGGCTCTGGGCTCCAGCACGATGCCTCCCGCTATGGTTGTGGACTCGCTGCTATCCCGAAGCAGAAAACGATCGCCCCAGCAGCAATCTATGTCAGTTTCGACAATCATCTGTACAAGTACTGTTGCGTCTCTCACTAAGCCGGTAGTGCGAGCAGATTCCTCCAAGAGGTACAGCTTTGCAGCTTGTCGCTTAGCGCCGATATAAATTTTAACCTTTGACAAATGTTTCACAGTGAACGGCAAGCTTTTAGACACCGTCAGTCTGGCGTTGAAGCAATGAGAGGCCAAGACACCGCTGCCTCCGTTAAGCCAGTCGCCACGTTTAAGGTCTGACTTTTTGATACCCGTCAATTGAAGCGCGCAGCGCTGTCCCGCTCTGCCGTATTGCGTCTTGGCGTTCTGAGAGTGTATTGAGCGAACTCTTACCTTCTTATTTTCAGGTAACAGCGTCAAATGATCCCCTACCGACACGCCACCTGAGATCGAGGTGCCCGTGACGATTAATCCGCTGCCCTGTAGGTGAAAGACCCGATCAATCGATAACCGAAAATATCCCCTCTCCGGTTTATCTTGCAAATTCTTTGCCGTTTTAACGAGAAATTGTTTAAGCTCGGTAATCCCCGCCCCATCCACATTGCTCACCACAAAACTCGGGGCGCTTGCCATCGGGATGTGTGTTTGGATGGAAGCGAGCAGTGCTTCGGCAATTCCTGACCGCTCTGAAACGTCGATTTTGTCGATATGCGTTATCACAATGACATATTGATCCACACCCAACAAACGCAGCACTTCTAAGTGCTCAATGGTTTGAGGCATCGGCCCCTCGTTTGCCGCAACCACTACTAACGCAAGGTCTACGCTGCACACACCGGAAATCATCGTATTGATGAAACGGTGATGACCGGGCACGTCAATAAAGCCGATATTGAAACCCGCTTCTGCCTGCAAAAAAGCGTATCCGAGTTCTATCGATAACCCACGTTGTTTTTCCTCTTTGAGCCTATCGGTATCAACCCCAGACAACCGTTTCACTAGGGAGGTCTTGCCATGGTCGACGTGTCCTGCGGTCGCGACGATCAAAGTAAGAGGTGCTCTAAATGACGTGCCTGTTCGATAAATTTCTCGCCATCGTCAAGGCATCGTAAATCGAGCAATAGTTTACCTTCGTGCAGACGCCCAAGGACAGGACACGGTAGTCGCCGCATCGCTTCAGACAGCCGACGTATATCAGCATCGGTAATCGCAGTAATGGCTAACGCATAGCTCGGAATATTTTGAACGGGCATGGCGCCACTGCCAATCTGACTGAGGCATGGCTGTGGCTCCACGGTAAAACCGTCTGGCAAGCAGCCTCCCAATTGAGGCGCCAAAAATACTGCTTGTTCACGGATGAGACTTTGTTCCTTCACCAAGTACCGCAACGTCGGCAATTCATGCGCGAGCGTCTCCGGCTTACGATAAATTTTGAGCACCTCGGACAAAGCCGCTAGAGTCAGTTTATCTGATCGTAAAGCCCGTCGAAGCGGGTTACTTCTGATTCGATCAATCAGGTCCCGCCGTCCAGCAATAATCCCACTCTGCGGCCCACCCAATAGCTTGTCACCGCTAAACGTCACTATGTCAGCACCGTTGCGGATGGCACTGGTAATCACCGGTTCTTCAGGAAGCCCGTAACATGAGAAGTCAATTAAATTGCCACTGCCCAAGTCTACGACGAGTGGAAGATTGTGCTGATGTGCCAGCGCAGCAAGATCTGGCTCACCGACCGCTGAAGTGAAACCCTCTATGGAGTAATTACTCGTGTGGACCTTTAAAATAAGAGCGGTACTATTTTTTACAGCGTGTAAGTAGTCTTTTAAATGCGTGCGGTTCGTGGTGCCTACTTCGACGAGTTTACAGCCAGACTTTTCCATAATATCGGGAATACGAAAGGATCCACCGATCTCCACCAACTCACCTCTGGAAACCGGGATCTCTAACCCCTGCGCCAGGGTATTTAATACCAGCAATAATGCGGCGGCATTATTATTAACCACCGTCGCCGCCTCCGTTCCCAGTAGCTCGCAAATGAGCTGCTCTGCGTGGTCGTCTCGCTCACCGCGAGTCCCACTCTGCAGATCATATTCCAAGTTGGTTGGCGTAGAGGCTACTTGGCTCAGCGCATCAATGGCTCGTTGAGGCAGCAGCGCACGACCAAGATTAGTATGCAAAATGGTTCCGGTCAGGTTAAAAATCCGCTTAAAGGTCGATCTATCCGCATCGGTAAGCGCTGTAAGCACTCGCGCGACGATTTCATTTTTGCTGATATCGCACGGTAATCCTTGTCCTAAGCGTGTTCTCAAGTGAGCAAGCTCAGATTTTACAACCCGAACAACACCGGTTCTCCCCCAGGTCGCTTCGAGGTCACCGCAAGATTTCAGTACGGCGTCAACGGAAGGCAAGTCCCTGCGTGTGTCTGCGCCGTTTCTACCATGCTGTTCACTCTTTCTCATATCGTCTCCATGAGAGGCGCTTGGCACTTCAAGTCAATCAAATGCTCACAATACAACCCACCACATTCGCTTACCAGGTATCGATATAGGCATGCTTCTTTTCGACGCGAAGTGGGCGTGGTGGCAGGCGCTTCAGCCCCTCGGCAATCCAAGAGCGCGTCTCGGCGGGATCAATCACATCATCAATACCCCCGCCCGACGCCGCATTTACCGCCTTGGCCAACTCGTACTGCTCCTCTACTTTTTCTCTGAATAGCAGCTGTCTTGCTTCCGCTGACTCTATCGCCTCTAGCTCTTTTCTAAAGCCTAGCTTGACGCTGCCCTCTATATTCATCGCCGCAAATTCTGCTGTTGGCCATGCGATTGTCAGTAACCCCATGAGTGAACTGCCGCCGCACATGGCCTGAATGCCTAGTCCATACGCTTTACGCACAACGACTCCAAACAGTGGCGTAGTGATATTTGCACCTACATTGAACATCCGTGCCGAATGCCTTACCAGACCTGTTGCCTCAACTTGAGGCCCAACCATTAAGCCAGGACAGTCCATCAAACTCAGAATGGGTATGTCGAAAGCATCGCATAACCTCATAAATCGAGCGCCTTTGTCAGCGCCTGCAGAATCAATTGCACCACTCAGATGATGAGGGTTATTGGCAATAACGCCCATCGGCTTGCCCTCTATGCGAATGAATGCAGTAATAATTCCAGCACCAAATGATTTTCTTATTTCAAGCACGGAGTCGATGTCAGCTATCGTTTTTATGATTTCACGCATGTCATAGAGTCTCACCCGGTTCTCTGGAACCACATGGCGTAAACCAATTTGGTCTGCGCACTCCCAGTGCTCAACCTCCCCCTGAAAGTAAGACAGGTATTTTTTAGCCACCGCGACCGCTTCTTGCTCATCCTTCACCAGTATGTCCACCACTCCATTTGGGACTTGGGTCGACATAGGTCCCACTTCTTCCGGTGAATAAACCCCCAAACCACCACCCTCAATCATTGCGGGGCCGCCCATACCAATGGTCGAATTCTCAGTCGCGATAATCACATCACAACAAGCCAGCAAGACAGTGTTGCCAGCAAAGCATCGTCCATGATTCACACCAATCAGTGGGACCGCGCCTGAAAGTTTTGCAAACTGATTAAACGTCTGAACATCAAAAGAAACTGCGGGCCCCAGTGAATCATCCCCAGGTCGCCCACCACCGCCTTCACTGAAAAGCACGAGGGGCAACCGGAATCTGAGAGCCAGCTCAAATAATCGATCTTGCTTGTAATGCCCTCTTCCACCCTGCGTGCCGGCAAGGACCGTGTAGTCATAATGAACCAGCATGGCTGAAGAGGCTTTTTCACCAAACAGAGACGCATTAATCGTACCGGTACCACCGATCACGCCGTCGGCGGGGCTGCGTTTGCGAAGCGATTCTGGATCATGACGTTGATGCTGACGAGCCACTACTAGAGGCCAATATTCCTTAAAGGAACCTTCATCCATCAACTCACGGATATTTTCGCGTGGCATACGCCCACCGCGTGATCTGCGTTTAGCAACCGCCTCTTGCCGACTCTCATCGAGCGTATAAGCGTGTCGGTCGAAACTCTCCTGTAAATCTGGCCTTATGTGGTTTACGTCCAGTTGCGCTTCTGGGGCTTTGTCTAGCTTGTCAAACTGAGCCTCTTCAAGGTACAGAATGGACTGATTTTCACTGACAATACTGCCCACCGTGAGATCGATCTGGCGAACAATCCCGTCGCAGGTTGCCCTTACCTCATGCTCCATTTTCATCGCATCGAGCACCAAAACTAACTCACCAGAGCGGACTTTCTGCCCGACATCACAATTAAGATCGATAATGGTTCCTTGAATAGGTGACGTGATAGCAACGAGCCCTTCCTGCAGGCTTGCCACATCAACCAGTGATTCCATACCCTCCATTGGCGTCGGCGAAGACCGATGAGAGAACAGCGCCAAAGGATCATTCCCGTTTGAATCCGCCGGCAATCCAGCCCCGGTATTTTTTGCCTGCGTGAAGTTTGATACGAAGCGATCAGGCCCTTCCCACTCTGAGGTGAGTGCTTCTATGTTTTCATCTATCCAGCGCGTGTGGATCTTTCCCTGGGCGAAGTCAGGGTGGCTGATAATATTTTTTATGAAGGACAAGTTGGTCCTAATGCCCTCTAATCGAAACTCCGACACAGCTCTGATCGACTTTCTCGCCGCATCTGCAAATTGAGCTGACTTCTCGTGAACAATGACCTTTGCGATCAGGGAGTCAAAGGCTGTATTGACCTCATAGCCCGCGTAGCCATATCCGTCTGTCCGCACGCCTGGACCATTTGGCGCCTCGTATCCGATTAAAACACCAGAGCCGGGCAAAATGGTGCCGTCAGAATTGATCGTCTCCAAGTTCACTCGCGCCTGTATGGAGAAACCGTTTTTCAACGTTGGATGAGACTCCCCCAGACCCACGTCGGCCAAGCTAGAACCCAGTGCGATCTGTATCTGTCCTCGCACTAAGTCGAAGCCAGTGATCTCTTCTGTGACCGTGTGCTCCACTTGCAGCCGAGCATTAGCCTCAATAAACACGAATCGCTCGTCGGGCGAATTAACATCAATGAGAAACTCGAAGGTACCCAGACTAAGATAGTGATGTTTCCGAGCAAATATCAGTGCTGCGTCAGTAATCTTTTCCCTCAAACTCGCTGATAAACCTGGTGCCGGCGCGACTTCCACAATTTTTTGGTTGCGCCGCTGCACAGAACACTCTCTATCGCCTAGATGACTGATGTCACCCATCAGATCCCCAATAATCTGAATTTCTATATGCTTAGCCCGACTTAAAAACTCTTCCACGTATACCTGGTCATTACCGAATGCGGCTTGAGCCTCAGATTGACATCGAGTAAAGGCATCCTCTAGTTCAGACTCATCGTAAACAACGCGGGTCCCTCTTCCCCCGCCTCCCATAACCGCTTTTAAGATGATCGGTCCACTGGTCGCGTTAAAGAAGACCCTTGCCTCATCGATCGTCACCGATCGATCACTACCCGCTAGCACGGGCACACCTGCATCAATTGCGGCTTTTCTTGCCGCTACTTTGTCGCCAAAAAGCTCGAGATGCTCCGGTTTTGGACCAATGAACACAATATTGGCCTCTCTACACCGCAGTGCAAAATCTGCACGCTCCGATAAAAATCCGTAGCCCGGATGAATCGCATTGCAACCAGATTCCTTTGCCGCATGAATAATTTCGTCAATGTCCAGATAAGCTCGCGGTCCAGCACCCGGTATTAAAATCGCCTCATCCGCTATGCTGGTGTGCAAACTAGTGCGGTCATCGGACGAATAGATACTGACCGAGCGAATACCACTATCCGCAGCCGCTCTGGCAATGCGAACGGCTATTTCCCCTCGATTAGCAATTAAAATGCCTCCCAAAGTGGCGTTAGCTTCTGACTCTATCACTCTGCCCACTATGCCAACCTCGGTTTATTTCCAATAATCCCGTCGCTAGATAGCGACGCCATTTGGCCATTCGACAGACCTAGCATGCCGCCTAATATATCTTGGTTATGCTGACCCAGAGTGGGCGCTGAGCTACTGATTCTGATTGGGTCGTCCCCTAACCTCCATGGAGCGCTGGGATGGGGCTGCTCCCCTACAAACGCTCGGCTTAGGAATTGCATATAGCCGCGACTCACTAAATGTGGATCCTCCATCAAATCGGCTACGTCATTCAGGATCGCTGCAGGGACACGAACCGCCTGAAGTGCTGCCATCAAGTCCTTCGCGCTCCGAGTACTCGTCCACTCGCCAATAACGGCCTCAATTTCCATAAATTTAGCGCGCCGCTCCATAGGCTCTAAACAAGAAAAAGGCGTAAGGGCCGGCATCATATCCATTACCGACTCCCACTCCGCTTCCGATTTAATCTGGATAAGGATCCACTGGTCTCGGCCTTTACAAGGGAATACTTGGTGAACAAAATAATCCGAAGCATGGTTGCCCTGACGCGCCGGGGCATGACCGTTAACCGACTGGCAAAGTATTCCGTGTACCGCATGTGGCAGCATGCATTCAGCTTGGCTCAGATCGACAAACTGGCCGATACCTGTTTTTTGCCTGTGTCTTAAGGCAGTTAACAGCGCCGCGGTGCCATAAAGACCAGAAATCGCATCACCGAAAGCAACATGCAGCATCGTGGGCGGATCTGCTTCGTCTCCTTGCAAATGAGGTAGCCCTGCAGCCTGCTCAACAGTGGATCCATAAGCCCGAAATTTTGCCCAAGGCCCCGTTCTCCCAAAGGCCGGCATCGACAGCATGACGAGGTCCGGTTTTGCTTTCTTCATGACGTGATAATCAAGATTAAGCTTTTCCAAGACACCGGTGGGATAGTTGTCGACTACTGCATCGGCACCCTTCACCAGCTTTAGCAGAAGGTCTCGCCCAGACTTAGATTCAAAGTCGATCGTTACGCCAAGTTTCTGGCGATTTACGTAAATAAAATTATGTGCTTTCTCAGCGCCGTTATTATCAATCCATTCTTGACTGGCCTCCCAGCTTCGGAACCAATCGAATCTGGTACAACTTTCAATCTTTATGACCTTGGCACCTAGATCCGCTAGATTTCGGGTTGCGAGCGGGCCAGCCCACCCCATCGATAAATCGACAATGGTCACACCTTCAAGTGGTGCAGATGGTGGTGATGCCTTATCAATGCTCGAAGAGAAACCCGATTTATTCGGCCCAAGATCTTGCGAGGTGCTTTGATCCCAGAGTGCATTATCTGCCCCAAGCCTAGACACCTCTCCGCCCATCTTAGGCGGCGTTTCCATTAATCTGAACGGACAGCTCGGCCCCTCAAATTGAATCCCTTCCGATGTAAATTCGCTAAAAACTTGGCGTTCCTTATATTGATCGACAGAAAACAATTCAGCCATCGTAGGCACTCTCGCCAGTGGAATACGCTTATCCTGGCCTTGATAAAATAAATCTTCGGCA
>Ga0228622_1001287_pt1 | contig 11063 bp, 10 predicted proteins | sample 26DmetaG_FD_186035 | JGI IMG/M metagenome (GOLD analysis project Ga0228622, IMG submission 186035) | Seawater microbial communities from Monterey Bay, California, United States - 26D | ecosystem: Environmental > Aquatic > Marine > Coastal | place: USA: California | collected 2016-10-01
TTAAAAAAACTTTTAGGTAAAAACAAATCAGTTAATATAAAGTTTATATTAATTGAAATTATTCTTGTCACTATTGGTGTGCTTATGGCAATTGCAGTTAACAACTGGAATACCAATAGATTAATTAAAATTGAAGTTGATAATTATTTATTAGAAATTCAGTCTGAAATTCAAGGTGGAATAAAATATCAAAATAGAAATATAAAGAGGTTTGAGTCTATGTCTAATAATTTGTTAAGAGTAATGAAAATTATTGAAAGAAATGATTTAGACTCTATTCCATATTTAAATAAATTGATATGGCCTATTGGAACTACTTGGCCAATTAGGTATGAATTACCCATTTTAGAGGAATTTATGGATAAAGATTATTTAAATACAATTGAAAATGATTCATTAAAAAAAACATTAAAAATGTATAATAGAATCAAAGAAAGTGCTATTGGAATGGCAGCATTCAATGAAAAACAATACTTAGATAAAGTTGAGTCTTTCATAAATAAGAATATTGAATATCTTGAGATTATGGAAGGAGAAATATGGGAGTCTAATAACATAAATAATCATCCAAGAATTAAAACAAATTTCAAGAAATTGTTTAATGACTTGGAGTTTTGGAATATACTTACTCTTAAAACAGAAACTTTTTTTATAGAACTTAGCCACGTTAAAAGTCATAAAAGAACTTTTTTGTTGATTGAAAAATTTTTGAATCAATATCTGGACAATAAATAATTTCAAATCAAGATAAACCAAAGGCTTAACTTCTTATTTAATTCAGTTATTTGGTATAAAAAATACTATTAACAACAACCCGAGTTAGGATTACAGCTTATACCATTTGCTGTGATACGAACACGAGGCTTTTCTTCCGGGATACCACATTGGTCGGGTGCTAAGCAAGCTGTTTGAGTATTAATAAGTTGAAACACAGCTCCATCAAAAGCTAATTTGTAACGCCCAATGGTATTTTGTTGATATTCGACCTCTACTTCCACATTAGAACAGCCTAACTGTTTTTCGGCCAATTCCAGTATATTCAATAAAGTAGAAGGTTGAAGGCGATGATCTGTGTCAGAAGCGACCCAAAGTTGAAGGTTGAGTTTATTTTCTTGACGTTGCACACCTCCACAATCTATGAAGTTACGTGTTACATTTCCTACCTCTGTGATATGAAAATGTTGAGGCACAAAATGCCCATTAGGAAGTTGAAACTGGAGCAAATCTAGGGCGCCAAGAGTTTGTTTAAAAGCCGAAAGCAACATATTCAAATTTTTTGTAAAGATACAATTGTTTAAAAATATTCGAACCTGCAAAAAATTAAAAAAAAATATAATTCGTATATTCATACGCGAACATAAATTAATTAAAATGAAAAAATTATTATTATTACTTTCTACAATCTTTTTGAGTTGTAGTCAAATTCCAACTGGTGAACTTAGTGGTGTTTTGGATGACAACAGTACTGAAGTTCAAATGACTAAAGAATTAATGGAAAAGTACGCTGAAGGTAAATTCCGTGAAATTGCAGATATGATTTCAGACGATTCTGGAGAATACTATTTTAATAATGTTAAAGTAGATAAAGAAGGGTGGCTTTCAGCAGCTGAAGGGCATCACGATTTATTTGAGAACATTAAAAATGATAGTGAAGAAATAAATCTTACCTCTGCTAAATATAACAATGGAACAACATGGTCCATGGCCTGGTTTCAGTGGTCAGGAAAGGGAAAATATACTGGTGAAGATGTAAAAATTATTGTGCATCATGGCTTCCGTTTTGAAAATGAAAAAATAGTCTCTGCATATCATTTTTTTGATCCAAGTTTAATCGATAGAGAAGTTAAAGCTGCCGAAGGGGTAAACAAAAACTCCCAAAGAGTGCTTGGATTAGCAGAGTTAAAAGTTAATAAAGGATTTTCATCAACTGATGTGGAAGAGTTTTTAAAAAGGTTTAGCAAATTTGTGAGGGAAACAGAACCCGGCACATACGATTTTGGATACTTTATTTCTCCTGATGGGAAAAAAGTTAATCTAGTAGAAAAATATTTCACTTCTTCTGACTTTGTTCATCATTTAAATAACTTTGAAAAGAGCGACTATTCTAAAGAATTTATGACACTATTTACGTTAAATAAGGTAATCATTGCTGGTGATGCCTCAGATGAGCTTAAAGCTAAAGCTAAAGCTTACGGAGCAGAATTAAGACCTCAGATTGGCGGTTGGATTAACTAATCAAAATATTTCAAACAAATATTTAAAAAGGGTTTACATTAATGTAAACCCTTTTTAAATTTGAAATAAAAATAATTTTTATTTTCTATTCTCCTTTGAGTAATTTCTTAAACGCCTCCAAATCAAATTCATTACCATAAAATAATGTACTCATTTTCATAATATCTGCAGCAATTAGAACAGCAGTTTTTATTTCATTTTCTGAAGCTCCTAACCTTTTTAGTTCAGAAATGTGATAAGGAATACAATATTGACATTTAATAGCTGCCGATGTACCTAATGCAACTAAATGAGCTTCTTTTTCAGCTATAGCTCCTTCTTTGTATAAGCCCATTTGAGCTTTAAAATAGGTTGCTGAACTTTTAAGTATTGATTCAGGATAAACATTATTGAATGGACTTTCAGCTAAAATCTGATTCTTCTCATCATTTGTTAGTTTTGAATCTTGAGAAAAGGCGATTGAATTCATCCCTATACATAGTAAAACAAATAGTATTTTTTTCATGATATAAATTATTTAGTTTATGATTAAATCAAATCTAACGAATATTTTTTATACTTGCAAAATACAATTAATATATGTAGAAACTGAAAAACTTTTAACCAGATATTGAATAATAAATTTATTATATTTAGTTTCTAAAAACAATTAATCATGAAAAAAATTATCGTATTACTAGCATTAACATTCTCCACATTAGCATTCACTCAGTCTAAAGAACGAATTAGTTTACACGTATTTGACTTACCTGCTGGAATCACTATCGAAGAATTCCAGAATGATTTAGATAGGGCTAATAAAATTTATGAAAAAAATGGTTTTGGAGCCAACAAGTATAAAGTCTATCAAGTAAGTTCTGATGATGACGCAAAAGAACATCGTTATATGTGGTTAAGTACTTGGGCTAACGACGAGGAATATAACAATGCACATTCTGAAGAAATTGATGATTTTTGGCAAAACTATTTCACAAAGAAATATGAAAAAATGCTAGAGGATCATATCTATAGAAAATTTTTCTCAGTAAAGTAAAACTAAAGTATTAGGCAGTAACTTTAAAAAAAGATTTACAGAAATGTGAGCCTTTTTTTGATGTATAAATAAATTTAGTTTTTATCTTTTTTTTTCAAGAGAACATTAAATCCATAAACTTGGTGAAGTATGGCAGCCATAAACGAAAGTACAATTGACTTTTGAGCGATTACTTGTAGCATGAGATCTGCTTCGCTATATATTTTCCCTGGACCAATCTGAGGGCCAAAAAATATAATTCTCAAATAAACAAACAGTACAACACAAAAGGCTAGATAGCCTATAACATAGGAATTGCTAATAAAGTTAGAATGGTACACTGTAATGCTATGGAGAATACACAGAAAGAAGAGTGTTAGAAAGGCATAATTTGCAAAAAACACATGAGCTTCAAAATGAAGATCATGAGGTACGAGACCAACTCCAGCATAAAAGAATCCTGCCAGTAAGCCTACAAGCATGGTAATTTTAGAATAGAATATGGACTTGCTTGAGTCTTCAATAAAAGCGAATACTTTTTTAAAATTGTAGTAAAATAGCATTAAGGTTGCCCCAATTAAAATTAAACCTCCATTAAATAAGAGCATAGATGGGGTATTATCTTTTTGGATAATTGCAGTGTTTATCTCGTCTGTATTTGTTTTGAGGCTTCCTAATTCACTGAGAAAATTATGGGTAAATGAGTAGTAATCTGATTGATAACCAATAATTTCTTTGTGAGACCCTGGGTAAATTAATGCAGCAATAACACAACAACAAAAGAAAATTGTGATAGTTATAATAGGAAGCCGTACTAGATAAAACCTTATTTTTTTTATCATAATTTCATTTTAGAGTTAAATTCTACTCTTTTTAAAAAATCTAACGTAACAATTCATAATCATTTTACACTATTTTTATTTTTTTCAAATTGATATAGTTCTCTTCCTAAGGCGGCTAAAAAAGGAATCCCTAACTGATCATACTCGTATTGATTATCATTAAAAATTTCATTTTTATTTGTTAAAATTGTTGCTGTTAAAAAAAACTCAATCCCGTTTCTATCTTTTACATAGGCCACATCTGTTGCTGTCCCATAAGCCAAGCCAACCTTATTGTAAATTCTTGTATTCATAGTCATTTCTCCTTTTTTATCTCCATAAATAAAGAATTTACCGTAGCTGTCAAAGAAAGTTTCCCTATCATAAAACGGAATAGCTACTTCATTTGGAGTTCTACTCATCCAATATCTTAAAAAGAAATAATCTTCTGGTTCAATAGTAAATTGTTCATTTTTACTAAAAAGCTTTGGAAAAATTATTCGTTCAAGAATTTGACCTAATGCTACTATTGAAACATAATTTTTTTCTGAAAAATCCATGGGCTCTTCAATTACAGCTCCCTCTTTTACATACCCTTTACCTTTCAAAACTTCATCTAAGTGTGTATTCTTTATTTTTTGGTTAGAGATCATAGGCGCCTGATTGTAAATAGTGTCTCCATTTTGATTGAAAAAAATAAAACGAGGAGTACTGTTCTTATTCTCGGCATCTGAAAACTTATGTGACAAATTAAAATTAGTAATACCAATTTTATGAATGGCATTATTTGCAAAATCTTTACCTATAAAATCAAACAGGTAATTGTATGCAGAATTATCGCTTACTAAAAAAATCTTTTTGATCAAATGAGCAATTGTCAAGTTGTTTTTGGGGTGCGTAGTGTCAGATTTCACAATCACATTTTTACTAGAGAAAACCATAAAAGGTGTTTCTGGTGTGATGGGGATTCCCTGAGATTGAAGTTTTCTTATTTTCTGTAACGCAAGAATGGCTACAGGAAGTTTTACTGTGCTAGCTGGATAAAAATATTGCTTAGCATTTTCTTGAAAAGTATGCCTTTCAAATTTTGGAAGCCCAAGAGAATCTCTGTGAATTCTAGTAAATAAAATCTGTACTTCGTGGCTATCTAGGTCTGAAAGTACTTTTTTAATAATGGGTTCTTTACTTTCCTGTAAAATTTCACGAAGCAAATTACTATTTACAGGCTTAGAGTTACACCCAAAAACAAAACAAAATAAGAATATTGTGATTGATCTAAATGGAAGTTTGACTAAATAAAACCTTGTTTTTTTCATGACAAAATATAATATGAAAAACCGAAAATTCTTCAAGTAGTTAATATAAGAAATTCTTATCAAATTCTTTGTTAACTCGATTAATGAACGGAATTGTTTAGGAGATGTAATCTTTAAATAGACGATAACGCTATAAAGATCATATGTGATAAGGTTAGAAAAACAAAAAAGCACCCAAACGTATTCATGAGTGCTTTTAATATTTTAGGAAGGGTATGTTTTTTTACCAATAGAAAATTTAAATTAACAACTCTTAATTAAAATCTACAAATAATAATAGGCAAACTATGAGGATACACCAAAAAACACCTACTTTTTTAATAAATTATTTTTATCTATATTTAGGCATGCTTAACAAGAAATTATTATCACTATTTTTTTTATTTTTTGGAATATTTAATGGTTTATCAGACAATCCAAAAGTTATTGACACATTAGAAATTCATAACCAAATCAAATTATTTGGTATAAATGAAGAAGTTCTAAATTTTAAAACACATTTTTTTGGCAGTATCGTATTTAAAAATGATTCTACTATTTTCTATAATCCAAATGGAACTCTTCATTTATTTAAAATTCATTTAGGTGATAAAACTAAGGTGTCTAAAATATCAACATCTGTTTATAGCGGGCATAATTTTAATAGACTATTATTCACAAACAACGACATCATTTACAGTTTTGGAGGAATAGGTTTATTTAACTCATTTCCTGGACTAATTTACTTTGATTTTTCTCTAGGTGAGTGGCTAAAAAAAGAAATAAAAAATTATCCAGATAATGCAAAAAAAATTATAAGTTCTTGGAAAATAGGAAACAAGATTAAGTTTCTTTTTAGTCGTTATTCAGAAGTTAAAGGAAATGACACCAATGAACTTACTGATTTTTCTTTTGGTGAGTTAGACCTTTCAAAATTTGAATATATTGAACTTTTTTCCTTCAAAGATTCATATACACAATTATTATATAATTCAGAATTAGATTTAAGCAGAGGGAGTTACATTTATGATTCAGACTTTTACTCTATTCACGGATATCACAAAGATGATGATAGGGTTGAATACTTAATTTTTGACAAAATTAAGGGAACCTTAAACCGAACTTCAATATTAGATGCCATTGGAAGAGTAAATGGTGTGTCATATCTCTACATCAAGGATTCTTCTATTTATCACAGAGATCTAGATGGTAATATTGAATCCTTTGATATTAATTCAGGATCAATAATACATAGCAGGCCATTATATGAGCTATACAAATCAAAAGTCAATAATACTTTATTCTATTTTATTGTTACCACAACAATAATAATTGTATGCTCATTGTTTTTATTTTTCTTTAGAAGAAAAAAGAAAAAATTATCAAATAGCTCAATACAAAACCTATTAGTTCTAGAAAAAAAGTTTTTAACTATAAAGCCAACTACTATTCCAAAAGAAAAATTAGATGAATTAATGGGAATATCACATTACTCTTATGAAACTATAAAAACAAGGAGAAGTTTGATTATTAATCAAATTAACCAAAATGGTAATTTAAAAATAGAGAGAGTCAGAAAAGAGAACGATAAAAGGTTTTTTGATTATAAGATAAGTTAATTACTAGAACAATATTGAATAGGGCCTATCATTAACTTAAATATGATTTAAATAGATCATAACTAAACATAGTTTTACTATTCAAATAAAATACAGTGGCAGCAGATTTGGTAGCCATAACCTATATTATTTATCAATTGAATTTTGAATAACTGATTCAAAAGTTTCATCATAATCTTTTCTCAGCGTTCCCATTATTCTATCCCAAAAAAGTAAATATAATCCATAATTCCCATCAAACTTTTTATGATGTAGATTATGAGCTACGGAGGTATTAATCCATTTACCAAGCCAATGCTTGTGAAATCCTTTCGGATAAATTTCAAACCCCAAATGACCATAGACATTATACAAAATCTGAAAAAGAAAAAACATCCCTAGAGCTGGAGCATATAAAGGGATTGTAAATGCTAAAAAAGGGTGAATGCCTACTTCAATAATTGCTTCAAAAGGATGAAAGGCATAGGCTGTCCAGGGTGATGGATTGGTAGATTTATGATGCACTAAATGAACGTGTTTGAATATTATTGGGTGATGCATAATCCTATGCCACCAATAAAACCAAGTATCGTGAACAATAAGCATCCAAAAAAATGAGAAGATTAAATAAGGGTACCCATATTCATCAATGTCCTTATACGTATTTGTGAGGTGATTAAACTTAACAAACGTAAAAATAATAACAGTTGCAAAGATGGTAATGGTCATTAAAGACCAAAAGACATCTCTTTTATAATCTGTTAATTTTGGAATCTTCTTCTGAATCTTTCTGTACCAAAGTGGTTTTTTTAAGATCACATAAAATAGAAAAAAGCTTACACTCGCAAATGAAAAGTATCTAAACAGTATGGTGGAAGTTATTTTGGTCCAAATTTCAAAAGTGATGTCCATTCAATTGTAATTTATGAGAGTGCGTTATCAACTATCTCTTGAACAACTTCTTGATTTAATAAGGTACTAGTATCTCCCAAATTATCAGTTTCATTACAAGCAATTTTTCTCAAAATTCTCCTCATAATTTTACCCGAACGTGTTTTCGGTAACCCATTTGTGAATTGCATTTTGTCAAGTTTAGCTATAGGACCTATTCGGTCTGTAATTAATTGATTAATTTCTGATCTTAAATTGTCATGATTTCTTGATTCTCCTGTTTCTTTCAGTGTGATATATCCATATAAAGCGCTTCCTTTAATATCGTGTGGAAACCCAACAATAGCTGATTCTGCAACTGCAGGATGTTCATTAATAGCGTCTTCTATGGGTGCAGTTCCAAGGTTATGCCCAGAAACTATAATCACATCATCTACCCTACCTGTTATTCTGTAATACCCTACCTCATCTCTTAGTGCCCCATCTCCAGTGAAATATTTGTCATCAAATGCAGAAAAATAAGTGTCTTTGTATCGCTGATGATTGCCCCATATGGTTCTAGCAATACTAGGCCAAGGAAATTTAATACATAAACGACCCTCTACTTGATTTCCTTTCAATTCATTTCCATTTTCATCCATCAATGCAGGTTGAATGCCAATAAATGGCAAGGTTGCATAGGTTGGCTTCGTTGGAGTTACATATGGGATCGGAGAAATCATTATTCCTCCTGTTTCTGTTTGCCACCAAGAATCGATAATAGGGCTTTTCTTTTTACCAATATTTTCATTGTACCAATGCCAAGCTTCTTCGTTGATAGGTTCCCCTACAGATCCTAAAACTTTTAAGGACGATAAATCATAATGATCAATTACATCTGTTCCTTGTTTGGCTAATGCTCTTATAGCCGTGGGTGCTGTATAAAATTGATTGACTTTATGCTTTTGAACAATGTCCCAAAAGCGTCCATAATCTGGATAGCTTGGAACTCCTTCAAACATCACTGTAGTGGCTCCATTTGCCAATGGACCATATACAATATAACTATGTCCTGTAATCCAACCAATATCAGCGGTACACCAATACACATCATTTTCTTTATACTGAAATGCATTTTTAAAAGTATAAGCAGTGTAGACCATATATCCAGCTGTAGTATGCACCATTCCTTTAGGCATCCCTGTAGACCCAGAGGTATATAGTATAAATAAAGGGTCCTCTGCATTCATGATCTCTGGTGCACAAACATCAGATGCTTCCTCTAATAATGGTGCTAACCAATGATCTCGACCAGCTTTCATGTAGATCTCAGTTTTTATTCTTTTGGCAACTAATACCGTTTCTACACACGAACAACTTTCTAGGGCTTCATCTACAATCCCTTTTAAGTCGATGGTTTTTGAACCTCTGAAAGAGCCGTCAGAGGTAATGACCATTTTACAATCTGAATCATTAATTCTGGTGGCTAAAGCAGCAGCTGAAAAACCTGCAAACACAACAGAATGAATAGCTCCAATTCTAGCACACGCTAACACTGATATTGCTAATTCTGGAATCATGGGAACATAAATACAAACTCTATCTCCTTTTTTTACCCCTTGTTTTTTTAAAACATTCGCAAATTTATTAACGCGTTTATAAAGTTCATTATAGGAGATATGCTCAGCTCCTTCGTCTGGATGATTAGGCTCAAATAAAATAGCCGTTTTATCGCCACGAGTAGTAAGATGCCTATCAATACAATTCTCTGTAATATTTAGTTGAGCACCTTTAAACCAAGAAATTTCTGGTTTTGAAAAGTCCCAATCTAATACAGTATCCCATTTTTTACGCCATAAAAAATGTTCTTCTGCTATTTCCTCCCAAAAACTTTCAGGTTCACGAATAGATTTCCTATACACTTGATAATATTCTTCGAGATGTTTGATGTGATAGTTACTCATGATGTGATTTTAATTTAAACTGTATAATAACTTACTAGTGGTCAATATTACTATGGATATGTTAATGTGATGCTTTTCCAGCACCACTTGGAATTCTAATGTTTACAACTATTTCTTGAACCTCTTTGGGAGGGTCTGGTGTAAATTTAGAGATTACTATAGCTACCGTAAAATTAATAATCATAGCCACAGTTCCAAAACCTTCAGGTGATATTCCAAACCACCAATCTTCCTTTGTTCCACCTCCAAACCAATTAAACTTAAATTTTAGCATATAAAAAAGCATTGCTAAAACACCTACGATCATCCCTGATATAGCCCCTTCTTTGTTCATTTTCTTGGTGAAAATTCCTAAAATAATTGCTGGGAAAAATGAGGCTGCTGCTAGTCCAAAGGCTAATGCTACCGTTGCAGCAACAAAATCAGGTGGGTTAATCCCAAAATATCCAGCAACACAAACAGCTACAACTGCAGACAAACGTGCAGCAACCAATTCTCCTTTTTCTGAAATGTCTGGCTTCATCATTTTCTTTATCAGGTCATGAGATACTGATGCAGAAATAACCAATAACAAACCTGCTGCTGTAGATAATGCTGCTGCCAATCCTCCCGCTGCAACTAAGGCAATAACCCAGTTTGGTAAGCCCGCTATCTCAGGATTGGCCAGCACCATAATATCTTTATCTACGATTAATTCATTTTTTGAAGCATCTGCTAAGTATTGAATTTTTCCATCGTTATTTATATCGTTAAAAGATAACAATCCTGTCTCCTCCCATGTGGTAAACCAACTTGGCATATTTTTATATTCTTTATTATTTACAGTTTCTATCATATTTGTTCGAGAAAAAACTGCAATTGCAGGAGCTGTTGTATATAAAATTGCAATAAATAATAATGCCCAACCTGCAGATTTTCGAGCATCAGACACTTTTTTTACCGTGAAAAATCTAACAATTACATGAGGTAATCCGGCAGTACCAACCATAAGAGCAGCTGTAATAAAAAATACATCTAGTTTAGATTTACTTCCTGAAGTATATTCGGCAAAACCAAGATCTCTATGTAAACCATCTAATTTATCTAACAAGAATACTCCATTGCCATCTTGTCCTCCAAATCCGATTTGTGGAATTGGATTTCCTGTCATCTGAATAGAAATAAAAATTGCAGGAACCATAAAAGCAAAAATGAGAACACAATATTGTGCCACTTGCGTGTAGGTAATTCCTTTCATTCCTCCCAAAACGGCATAAAATAAAACAATA
>Ga0228622_1001301_pt1 | contig 10990 bp, 16 predicted proteins | sample 26DmetaG_FD_186035 | JGI IMG/M metagenome (GOLD analysis project Ga0228622, IMG submission 186035) | Seawater microbial communities from Monterey Bay, California, United States - 26D | ecosystem: Environmental > Aquatic > Marine > Coastal | place: USA: California | collected 2016-10-01
CTTGTAAGTCATAAGAAAAATGATGTGCAGACCTTTGAAATGATTTTATATCAGCAGTTGTTTTTAAATCTATTACAACACCATCTTTTAATATATCTGCTTTACCTCTAAATGCTAAATCATTATAAGTATCAATTGCTGGTATTTCAAATCTTGCACCCTCCAGTAGATTCTTTACATCAGTTACACTTCGTACCCTTTCTGATATCTTCTTTGCTTTATGATATTCTGAGTTTGTAAATACGTTGTGTGAGCCAAGCTCTTGTACTGCAAGTTTATATTGCTTTGATGCTTTTGTACCTTCTGTAAAAGTTAAGTAGTCTACCTTTTCTGGCTCAAGTACCATAAGGTGTATTAATTGACCATCTCTTAATGCTTGTACATTTGTTTGTTTTTCTGTTAGTGAACGATAATAAGCATAAGGAGAATCTAAAAGTTTCTTTGATGCTGAACTTGATAATGCATTTACACCAAGATAACCATAGTAGAACTCATCATCCATCATTTTGCTTAGAATGTCTTGCTTGTCAAATACTTCGTTGTTTAATAGTTTAATTGTTTCCATTTATTTTAGTTTTATTTTTTTTAATATTAAGTGTTCTAATGTGCTAAGAGGAGGAATCCAGCCTTTAGCATTATTATCTCCTCCAAAGCTATTTCCTTTTACTTTTACATCTGCGTTCTTTAAATAATTTAAAAGTTGTAGTCTGTTAAAAACATAAGCAGTTTCAACATTGTCAAGACTTTTTAATATGTAGACATAGTAAGTTGCTTTTGATGCTATAATACCACTATCTTCATCTTTCCTTGTATTTTGAAATTCAATATAGATATTCACTGGTCTATTATATCTATCAGCATAGTAATAACCTTTAGCATCATACTTAACTTCATAAGTAACTTCATTGCCTTTATATTTTGCTTTTATATCCCAATCATAAAATCTCTTGTTTGGTGCTTTCTCTATATCTGTATGTGTGTTTGACAATTCCTTTAACCATAAACTTTCTCCTAAATTACCTTTTAAAAAACTCATATCAATTTAATTTTATATTTTCATAGATGCAATATAACCATAAAGTTACTTAAAATTCAAAATCGTTATTAACAAATTCTGGTAGTATGTTATCGTTTACTATAAAGCTAAATGGGTCAAAACTTCTATTTCTACTTCTTTTACATTCAACAGATATCCAGCCTTTATTAATTTCATTTTTTTCTAACTTAATTTGTGTTTCAGCTTTCTTCTCTAATGCACTTCCTAAATTTCCAGTTGGCTTATCACTTCCAAAGTTTTGATGTATAATTGTTAATATATGACATTCTTTTTTTGCAGTCCAAGTCATAATTTTTTGCACAACAGAATTAGTTTCTGTCATTGAATTTACATCATTTAATAAATCTGCTACCCCATCAATAATAACTAATCCTATTTTATCATCATTAAATTTATCAAACAATATGTAATCAATAAATTCTACTCTTTCAGTTGGTGTCATTGGTCTTAAAGCGTAAGTATGGTAGTTTACATCTGATTGCATATCATTCATTATTACTGGTCTGCGAAATACTTTCTGACAATGAAATTTACCTTGCTCTGTATCAAAATGTATTATCTTTCTACCTCTCCTATGTCCTTTTATAGTGCCAGTATATTTGTTACCTCCACTTTGATATGCTGATACAAGTAAACTTATAAAAAATGATTTACCTACTTTTGGAAATGCTTGTACAAAACTAAAGTTACCATCTGTGCCAATTGGTATTGGGTATTCTATTTCATTACCCTCAACATCTGTATCTATGTAAGAACCACAACTAAGTGATACTGGAGGGTATTTAATAACTTCTGATATATCTACATTTGCTTCTTGTTCAAGAAGCTGCATTACCATTCTATCTGCTTCTTTTTCTTCATTTGTTTTTGTTTTTTGCGTCATCTATGTATTTCTGTATTTTTGTTTTATAATATTTACCAAGTACATTATCATTTAAAAATTTATCATTTTCTAAAACGTTTTCTGTGAATTGTAACTTGGTTTCATAATAACTCATCATTGTCTTGTTATAGCAAATGTATATAATTTCTCTGTAACAATCTTCAATCTTCCATTTTTTACTTTCTTTATTGCTTCCAGTGTACTTTATCCAGTTGCTTTCAACATAATCTACTCTTTTACGTTTATAACCTTTTAAAGGTGGTCTAGTACGTTTATTAAGTAGTATCTTTTTACCGATGTAAACTTGTTCAGTTCGTCTGTTAAGTATTCTGTAAACAAACCCAACTGCATCTGCTGGTAAATCTTCTATTAATTTTATTCTTTGTCCTTTATAGTTCCACATAATGAAAAAAAAGGGAGGCTTTTACACCTCCCGATAAATTTAAAATGGTAAGTCATCTGCTGCAACTGGTGTTGCTTTTTCTGCCTTTGCTTCTGACTTTTGAACAAAAGATTGTAAGTCATCTGATGCATAATAGATTTTACCATTAGCAACATACTTTTTCTTTTCTCCATTCTCTCTCTGTTCTTTTGTTTGAGGTATAGTAAAAGAAACATTTTGTCCAAAGTTACCTTCTTCAAAAATAGAAAAGTTTAACTTCAGCTTCTTTAACTCTTTTCCATCTTCTCCTTTCTTTGGCACTAATTCTCTTTTTGCATTGTAGGTTAAGATGTTCTCAAAATACTGAGAAAGTTTTTTAATTGTGTCAAGTTGTAACTCAACGTCTCCTAATAAGTAAGGTTTTTTTGCACTCATAATTTTAATTTTAATTTATAATCCAGTTGTAATTCCGTTATCAATAACACCTACAATATGTCTAAAGGTGCTTCTTTCTTGTTCTCCAGTTACATCTACTCCATTAATAAAGAATCTGTAATGGTCTTTCTTGTCTGTTGGTCTTAATTCAAAGTTATTCATAAGTTTTAAAATATATTTCAGTTTCTGTATTTCTACTTTTATCAATAGCAGTTACACTATGTATTTGGTATTTTAGTAGAAAATTTGAAAAAGTATCATAAGCAAAGAAATCTAAAGATTTATCTGGATTGCTGAAAAATTCTACATCATAAAATACTATTCCATTTTTTTCATTTGGTATTAATGTTCTAAAAGTAAAAATACCATCAGATATAAATTCAAATTTTAAGGGTGTTTCAAAACCAATTAAATTTATTACATCTGCTTCTGTTGTTAATTGTGTCATAATTTATATTTATTTAGTTAATAGTTCTTTTACTTCTTTTGATATTCTGTACTTTTCTTCTACCTTAGAAATGCTACCACCACCTTTTAAGTATGTTTGTACTTTCTTAAATTCAGCAGTACCTTTGTTTAACCAACTCTTTTCAGTTGATTTAGCACCTTTTCCGTGTTTGTTTGTAGAATCTGCATCTTTTGTATCATCAATTAAAAATAAACCATTTAAAGCATACTTACGTGCATAAGATGAACTACTACCAAAACTCTGTGCTATATCCATACCTTTTCTGTTTGGGTCTATACCAGCTTGTGCTTTAGTATGTACTGAATCAGTACCATCAGATATAAATACTATTGCTTCAACAAACAATACACCACATACTTCTCTTACTTCATCAGAGATTGTTAATGTACATTTGTGTTTATCGAGTAAAGGTTTTACTGCTTCTAGGATATCTTCACAACTTCTGTAGTTGTAATGACCAAATTTGTTTCTTTGGTTTTTTGGTGCTTTTAATTCGGCTTGAATCTTTCTTAATTTTTCCATTATTATTAATTTAATTATTATTAATTTACTCTAAAGTTGCATTTAACTTTATTATATTTTTAACTCCAGTATTTTCTTTTACTTGATAGTTAATTAACACATCTGTTATGTTAGGGTCTTGTTCTGTATGCATTTCAATTGTATTTTTTAATGCTTCCCAAAGTGATTCGTTTACTTTCATTAAAATAAATCTTCTAAATTAAAAGCACTTGATAACTCATCAATAGCATCATCTATTTGCATTATAGCACTATCTATTGCAGACATTTTATCATCGTGTATTTGTGCAGCTTCGCTTTCGTGCCATCTTTCAGACCTTTCATCCATTGCCCATTCCATTGATTCTAATTTGTCTTGTAATTTTTCTTTGATGTTGTTTAATTTAACTAGATTAGATTTCATAATATTTATTTTTAATTATTATTTGTTTCAGCAAATCTAAATATAAAAAACATATAAAAGTGTTAAAGAAATGTTAAAATTAAAAAAGAGAGCCTTTTTACAAGCTCTCTAATTAAAACAAAAATAAAAGGGAAAAGAATTGCAAAATGATATATTCAAAGATAAACTTTATTTAATTAGTATAAAAAATTAGTTATTAACAAGTGTTGCAATTAAATACAATTCCAAAAACCTATATTTATTTTTAATACTATTTACTTGTTTAATTAAATACTTATGATATATATTTTTAGGTATGAAGTAATTTATACAAATACTTAAATACTTACTTAAAAAAATGCGAAGTTATATATTTATTTTTAAATAAAAAAGTGTTTACTTAATTTTTCTTATTTTTTCTAATGTTCTTGCTCCAAAGTAACCACCATATACCAACATAAGTAAGTTACCTAATAAAGATATCCATTGCTCAGCTATTTTAAAGCTGTTTAAGGAACTATCTAATATAACGTATAGAAATAGACTTAATGTAAGAAAAGCTAAGCTTAGAGGTCTTATATTTTTACTTAACCAAGAATCACTAGACATATCACTTTCCCATCTTTTAGAGATTTCTTGCATTTCAATTACATCTTGCTCTAGTTCTTTAACTAACATTTCTTTTTCTGCTTCTGTTAGTTCTTTACTGCTACCAATAGCATTTAATATATCAGATACTTTACCACCAGTAACTGCATCAAATATAGGAGATACTTTTTTACCAGTCTTTACAAGACTTCTTAATAAATTACCAAAGAAAGTACCTTTGCCATTGTTTTTTAGTTTCTTGCTATCCATAGTAAAAGAATTATTATTAGTATTAAGTTAAGTGTAATTAGTAGTTTAGGGTATTTTATTGTATCTAGTCTTATTAAACAACCACAAAGAAACATTGTTAAATGTAGTAATCCAATTAGTATGTCCAAATTACTTGTTGAGATTTGTCTTTATCGTCATCTACGTGTATAAATGTGTCTGCAATACCAATACGATTAAAACCAACGTGTATAAGAGCATTTAAAACCTTGTACCTAGTTCTACTATCAGTTGTTCTTATATCCACTGCTAAACCTTTAATGTGACTTGAGGTAGGGTTCTTTATAGATTGTGGATGGTCTGGATTTCTATAAGCAGAATTAATTACAAATGGTACTTTAGCAAACTCCCTAGCTTTGTCTAGCTTAGCAAGGAAGTCTATATCCATTTTATATTCTACTTCTTTAAAGTATTTTGTCATCGTTTTTTTTACCTAGATTGTAAATTTTCATAATTGTATAAACAATTGATGCTAAAAGTAAAGTTAATTTTAACCATTGTTCTATATCAGAAAAGCTAACCATAAAGGTTATAAAGTTTAAAGCACCTAATTTTATATCTTGCATATCCATCTGTTAATTTTTAGGCACTTCTGCATTTCTAGGATATCCGTAGAATTGATGTACTGCATTATCAGCAGGATAAACCTCAAAGCTTCCAAAGTCTAAGTCGTCTGTACTTATTACATCGTAAGCATAACCAGGATAATAAATAGGATGCTCTGGGTCTGTTGTTGCTTGTGGATTAATAACCTTACCAATATTTACAACACCTTTTGTTCCGTTTATGTATTGCATAGTTGTAACACCTTCTTCTGTTACTTCTTCCCAAACGTTGTTATCAATTAAGATTTGTTTGCCTTGTTGTTCTGTATCAAAAACTAATTTGTATATGTGCATTTTATTGTGTTGTTAAAGATTGTAATTCTGCATCTGTTAATGCTTCTTTGTAAACTGCTAGTGCTTTTACTTTTCCGTAGAAAAAACTATCAAGACCAGTACCGGCAGAAAAATTTAAAGTATTTAAAGTTCCTTCAGATGGTACTAAAGCACTTGTTTCTACTTTAACTTCAACACCATTTACCCATAAAGCATAATCATTTAATTTATACTTTAAAGCTACTTTTGTATTAACAGTTATATCTGTATTTATAGATTGACTTACTTGCGTAACATTTCCTATTTTTGCAAACATTCCTAACAAATTACTACTCCCAGCGACATATCTAATTATAATTCTATTATTGTTAGTTCCATCTGATAATGAAATATATCTATGTGTTTCATCATCAGCCAAAGCTGCTATCTCTGCATACAATACACCCTCTGTGCTATTTATTAAACTTGAGTTCCCACTATTGGTTGCTACATCAGCTAATCTAGTTGCTATACTTCCGTTAGTTGGAATGTATGATGTTGCGTAGGATAGGTTTTCTGCTTGTCCACCCCAGTAAAATTGAGTTGCATTTTCTGTTGGTATTCCTCCGTCAGTATCTGCCGATTGAATCTTTGTTGAAAAACTTAAATCCGTAGTAGATGTTGTGGTTGCTGAAATTCTGTATATACCATTACCATAACTAACAATACTTTTATTTGTAGGAGAACCCGTCTCACTTCCGATAGTTCCATTATCTAAATTAAACCAAACAGATATATTGTTGTCAATTCCTTCAATTCTAATTGAAGCGTAAGAATCTATAAGACCTTTTTTTACAAAAATACTTACGGTAATACTACCAGAATCCATATTTCTGTTTTGTCTAACGTAGCTATTTAAACCTGCTGAACTAAAAGTAGCTTTAGTCATAAAACTTGAACCATCTGGTGATAATGTATTTGATAATTCTGTTGATATGTTTACTAGCTGCCACTGACTAAAATCCTCACTATGAGTTAACAAATTCGTACTCTGTCCTTCAAGCAACCAAGCCCCGCAACCACTATCTGGCACTACTTCTTGACCTAGATATTCTTTTACAGATACGTTGTCTATATAAAACTCTGTATTTGTTGAAGGAACTCTACCAAAATAAATTGCACTATTTGTTTTAAAAGTTGTTACTATAACTTCATTAAGACCTTGTGATAAACTCTGTGCTTCTTGACCAGATACCTTATCCCAAAAAACTTGTGGTGTTCCACTTACAATATTTACATTAACACTTATTTTATATTCTTTACCTACTTCTGTTGATACACTTTGAGATAGTGGTTTCATTGAGGTTGATGCTGGATGATATGCTTCTCCATTTACAATACTCCACCAAGAAGAATTATTAGTCCAATTTGTTAATCCATTAGAAAAATTACCATTAGTAATTAACTCACTTCCTAAAGAATCTTGATAACTAAACCCTTCGTAGTTTATTCTAGGTATGTTTGTATCGTCTGTTATTTCTTTAACTGAGATGTTGTCTATTACTACATCATTACTTGCCGCTGAAGTCCTTGAAAAATAAAGTTGAGAAGATAAAGCTTCAAATTCTAACGTATGCACACCTAAACCTGAGTCCATTGTTTGATTAAATGCTGAAACTTCTTTTATTCCTCCTGAGTTACTTTCTGTTATTTCATAACTTAGTTTATATTTCTTTCCTACAGTTAAAATATTCGTACTTAAAAACTGACCTGCCGCAGGTGTATGCTCTAATCTAACACCACCATTACTAAATGAAGCTCCTCCTATTAAATTCCAATACCCATTAGGGTCTACTTCTTTAACTGAGATGTTTGTTATAGATAATACACCAGAATATCTAAATCTTAAAATGGATTGATTATTTGTTAATGTTATGTATTCCGTATAAGTTCCATTAGCACTTCTTAAAGTTCCGTTTTCATTACTTGTTCCAGTAAATCTAAATCTTGTGTCTCCACTAACGTAGTCTTTAATAGTATAAACTACTTTATAAGTCTTACCACTTGTAAAAGCACCACTTTGGTCTAAATTAGTAATACTTCCATCACTAATAGCCTTATCCTCTCCAATACTCCAACCACTTCCTAAAGTCCAATTTTGCCCGACTTCTTTTACTGAAACGTTGTCTATTGAGGAATCAAAAGCAGTACCTCCAGTTTTTCTACCTATCACAAAATTAGAATTATTAGCTACACCATAAAAGGTATATGAGCCACTTGTTGTAGCAGTTCCAAAGTTAGAATCCGTAGCACCATCTTGAAATTTTAATCCTAATCCACTATTAATAGTTACATCAACTGTAACCTTGTAATTTTTTCCAATAGTAAATACATTCGCCTGAGTTAAGTTTGTAAATGATGAGCCGTCTCCAATTATGTTACCTTTACCTCCACTTATAGTTGCACCATTATTTTTAGCCCAATCACTATCTACACTAAAATCTCCATTAGTAACTAACTCACTTCCTTCTTGTGAAAAGTTTCCGTTTAAAACTTCTTCTGTACCTATCTGTGAAAAGTTACCATTTGAAACTAACTCTGAACTGATTATCTGTACATTCTCTACTAAACCTTGTGCATTAACTCTAGTTGCAGCAGAATTTCTTTCAAAGTCAAAATCTCCATCTCCATTCTCTGGCTTTATACTTAACATACTACCATTGTCGTATGCAGTTGGTGTAAGTAATATTGATGCTTTATCTAATAAATTATCTGCCATCTTATTCTATGTTTTCTATTGTGGTTAATGTTGCAGTTGTACAAGTTACATTCTCGTAATAAGATGCTCTTGCTTGTAATGTAGTTAATAAACTAGGTATTGCACTTGGGTATGCAAAATCATAATAGATACCACCCCAGTCATTCTGAACTGGATTACCCCACCAACTAACTGGATATATTTCGTTTGCCATCTTTTGTCTTTTTTGTTAAGTATTTTTTTAACTTTACAATATTATGTTTCTTTGGTTTGTATCTACCCATTATAATACCCAGTTTGAAGAATTTACATCTTTATCTGGATATACATCAGAATCTGTATTACTTGTGTATTCTGGAAACAAAGTGCTATTAAAACAAATGTAATCAATGAATCTGCGACAATAATATTCTGCAAAGTCTCTTTGTTTTTGTACTAAGAAATCAACCTCATCTTTTGAAGCACTTTCAGCATTTTCTGATGTGTGTTTAAACACTCCACCATTCTTTACTTGATATGCTGCAAATGGTAAATAATCAACCATTGCGTAATGAATCAACATTGGTTGTACATAGTCTGTAACTAAAGATAAATAGTTACCAGTTAAAGTATCTGCAATTATGTCTGCTGATATTTTATCATACAACTTACTTCCTAAATAGTTTTGAATGTGTATCTCTTGTGCAATCTTAACAAATTGTATAAATTTATCTGTATCAACGTTTCCATCAACAATACTATTTTTTACTAAATCTGTTCTACTTATAAATAATGCAGTTGCCATCTATTATCTCTTTTTATTTACAAATCCGTTATTTGGCATATCCGTTGGTCTTTTTGCAACTTCTTTTGCATTTACCTCTGGTTTAAATCCTTCTTTTTTTGCCTTGTTTACACTTACCTCAGCATTTGGATTACCAACGTCAGCTTTTGTCTTAGCACTCTTTGCTCTATATGTTTTTCTCATCCAAAAATGATGACAATCTCCGCCACCCTTATACAACCATATATCATAAGTATCAGCTCCGTTTAATCCCCAACCAGCATTAACTGCCCTTTGGCTCATTTGCTGAATATCTTCTTTTCTGTATATCTTTTTTGCTGCAACCATTTTTGAACAAAACTCTCTACTATTGTTACTTGTTCTTAAAGGTGCATATTGATATCTTACTTTGAATTGTACTCCTTCTTCATTCTCTCCATCTTGTTCACTCTTTGCATTTGGTCTAGCAGTTCCAGTTGTTGCTAAATTCCAAACCTTTGATAATAAAGATAATTTAGGATTGTTTAATTTATTTAATTCTTCGTCTAATTCATCTTCTGTATCGTAATCAACTTTTCTTTCATCAATTAATTCCCAATTCTCTAAATCTTCATCTTCTCCAAATTCTTCTAAATCAGAAAATACTTTTGACATCTTAACACCAGTCTCTTGCTCTCTTGTTTCTTCGTCTTTTACATTTTCTAAGTCAATAAATTGTAATGGTTGTAACGTCTTAAAATATAGGTTTAAGCTAATATTGTTAAAAGCAAGTATTTTGTCAAAGGCATCTGTTAAAAGCTCTTGAAAAGGTATTATAACTGTGTTCTGCATTAATACTGTTGCAGTTTCTAATTCTTCTGCATTGTTACCAAAACCACTTGAATCTTTTATACCTAATAACATAGGAGATACAATTCTGTGTGATATCATTATCTTCTTTTGTGATTCTTCAGAAAGAAATTGATATTGGTTATGTGCATCTGATAATTGTACTGGATTTATATCTGCTGCTGATTCTTTATCATCGTTAAAAGCAAGTATAAATTTACCAGCATTACTACTACCACTAAACTTAGCTTTTATTTTATTCTCAACTAAGGTTTGTTTTTCTTCGTCTGGTACTCCGTTGTTAAAGTTGATTAACATTGATGGAGCAAGTCCATTCATTATATTGTTTAAATGATAGTTAGATACTTCTTCTTCTAACTCTGCATATTGTAACCCACCTTGATAGTCTGGAGTAGAATAGTAATACATACCAGCTTCATAAGGTTTAACATATAAAATTTCAATTGGTTGTGGTGTACTTGAAATACCAAAGGCTGGTATTCTTAAAGGCTTCTCAGATGGCTTTATATTAACCCAATCTGGATGGTAGTAATATGCTTGTACTTGTTTATCTTCTGCTCCACATTTCTCTGCTCTTAAAGTCTCAATTGGTAAATGTTCTACTTTAGCAATAGACTTTTTATCTTTTGAATATATTACTTGTATTGCACATTGTCCAGTTAGCTTTAAATCGTATGCAAAACGTCTTACATCATCTTTTTTAAATAAAGATATCATTCTTGCATATTGCTCTGGTCTTTTTGCACTATCTGTTGCAT
>Ga0228622_1001316_pt1 | contig 10872 bp, 11 predicted proteins | sample 26DmetaG_FD_186035 | JGI IMG/M metagenome (GOLD analysis project Ga0228622, IMG submission 186035) | Seawater microbial communities from Monterey Bay, California, United States - 26D | ecosystem: Environmental > Aquatic > Marine > Coastal | place: USA: California | collected 2016-10-01
CAATGTTTACAAATGATGATGAAATTGCTAAAAATCTTAAAATGATAGCAAATCACGGTCAAGAGGTTAAATATTATCATAAAGTTACAGGTTGTAATTCTAGATTAGATTCCATTCAAGCTGCAATCTTAAATATTAAATTAAACCATTTAGATAGCTATTCTTTTTCAAGAAATAAAATGGCTAAAAATTATGATGAAAATTTCTCAGAAATTCCAGAATTGTCGATACCAAAAAGACAATACAATTCAACACATGTATTTCACCAATACACACTAAAGATTGTACCTGAATTAAGAAATTCTCTGATTGATTTTTTAAAGGAAAATAATATTCCTGTGATGATTTATTATCCAGTTCCACTTTATAAACAAGAAGCATTTAGCAGCTATGTAAATGGTGATTTTAGGATAGAAAATGTGGAACAATTGTGTAATACAGTTTTTTCACTTCCAATTCATACAGAAATTGAAAATTCATCCCAAGATTTCATTATTAAAAAAGTAAAAGATTTTTTTAATAAAATATAAAATGGATACAAATAATTATTTCGTTCACGAAAGTTCCTATGTTGATGAGCCTTGTCAAATAGGAAAAGGAACCAAGATATGGCACTTTTCTCATGTTATGAAAAACTCAATAATTGGAGAAAATTGTAATATTGGTCAAAATGTTGTTGTGTCACCTGATGTTCAATTAGGTAATAATGTTAAAATTCAGAACAACGTATCGATCTATACTGGAGTAGTTTGTGAAGATGATGTATTTTTAGGCCCCTCCATGGTTTTTACCAACGTAATAAACCCACGAAGTAGCGTTATTCGAAAAGAAGAATACATGAAGACCATTGTTAAAAAAGGTGCCTCCATTGGCGCTAATGCAACCATTGTATGTGGAAACAATATTGGAAAATATGCATTTATTGGGGCTGGAGCAGTTGTCATAAAAGAAGTTCCTGATTATGCTTTAATTGTAGGGAATCCATCTAGAAATATTGGCTGGATGAGTGAATTTGGAGAGCGTTTAAATTTTGATAGTACAGGAATAGCAATTTGTGATAATACAGGTTTAAAATATAAATTAAGTAATAATTTAGTATATAAAATAGATGAATAAAAATTTCGCTTTAATTGGAGCTTCAGGATATATCGCTCCTAGGCATTTACAGGCAATAAAAGATACTGATAATAATTTAGTAGCTGCACTAGACCGTTTTGATAGTGTTGGAATAATGGACAGTTATTTCCCTAATGCTGACTTTTTTATTGAACCAGAATTATTTGATAGGCATATTGAAAAGTTAAAACTTGAAAAACACACACATTTAGACTACGTAAGTATATGTACACCAAACTATCTTCACGATTCACATATTAGAATGGCTCTTCGTAGAGGAGCTGATGCTATTTGTGAAAAACCACTAGTTTTAAATCCTTGGAATTTGGATGCTCTTCAAAATATGGAAATTGAAACGGGACAAAGAGTATGGAATATTCTTCAACTTAGATTGCATAAAAGTATTATTGAATTAAAAGCAAAGGTTGATGCAGCACCAAAAGATAAAATTTTTGATATAGATCTTACTTATTTAACCTCTAGAGGGAATTGGTATTATACATCATGGAAAGGAAATGCTGAAAAATCAGGAGGTATTGCTACTAATATTGGTGTTCATTTTTACGATATGCTTTCATGGGTTTTTGGGGATGTAAAAAAGAATGATGTCCATGTTCAATCACATGATAGATCCTCAGGATACTTAGAATTTGAAAGAGCTAGAGTTCGATGGTTTTTATCAATTAATTATGACGTTCTTCCTGAAGAAATAAAATTAAAAGGACAAAGAACTTATAGATCAATTACAATTGAAGGAGAAGAGCTTGAATTTAGTGGGGGTTTTACAGATTTACACACAAAAGTATATAAAGGAATATTAGAAGGAAATGGTTATGGTTTGGAAGATGCAAGGAAAGCTATTGAAATTGTTCATCATATTAGAAATTCGGAACCAATTGGTTTAAAAGGAGATTATCATCCTTTTGCAAAAAAAGAATTAACTACACATCCTTTTCATAGAAAAATACGTTAATCAAATAAATTGATTTTTATATGATTAAAGATAAGAAGTTCTTATTTAATTTTTCTAAAATTCTTGGTGCTGCATTTATTGCACAGATTATACCTGTCTTAATAAGCCCAGTAATATCACGCATATACAGTGTTGAAGATATTGGAGTTCAGGGAGTTATATTTTCAATTGTTGGGTTTTGTTGGATTTTCTCTACCCTTCGTTATGATAATGTCATAATAATTGATAGATTAATTAATCCTATAAGGAACTTTATCACTGTAAAAAAAATTACTGTAATAACTTCATTTTTTCTTACTTTAATTATCATTTTATTCATCAACCAATTATCAGAATATTTTAATCTTAATGAACCACTAGTTCTTTTAATGGTTCCTCTAATTGTTTATATAAATGCTTCTTATGAATTATTAATTATTTATAATAACCGAGTTCAAAACTTTGATAACATAGCAAAAATCAAAGTATTTCAAAGTTCTATTTCTGGGATTTTTCAATTGGTTTTTGGATTTATGGGATTAAATTATTTCGGACTAATATTAGCCCCTTTAATTAGTAAATTTTTACCGTATTTCAAATCAAAATTATTTAGGATATTTTTCATAAAACCTAAACTTTATAAAAAAGATTTCATTCTGATACATAAATATAAAAAATTCCCATTATTTGATTTACCTTCTAGCTTAATTAATAATTTGAGTTTACAATTGCCAATAATTTTGTTAGCATCAAATTATTCATTGGTTATTAGTGGAGCTTATTTTATGACTCAAAGGGTATTGCAAATACCTATTACTTTATTTTCGCATTCATTTTTAGAGGTTTTCAAAGAAAGGATTTGTGATCCAAAAAATCAATTTAAATTAAGGAAATTAATGCTTGATAGCTTTATTTTAATTTTTTTTATCTCCTTTGTGCCTTTTGTTTTATTGTTCATATTTGTTGATGATTTAATTGTAGTTTTTTTAGGAGAAAATTGGATTATGGCTGCTAAATTTGGAAAAATTTTAGTTCCAAGTCTTTTTTTTAGATTTATTTCGTACCCTTTAAGTTACATTATTTTATTAAAACAAAAACAGCTAATTAATCTTATTTTTAATATAATATCTTTAGCTTTTGTAGTTATATTATTTTTATCAAAAATTGATGTTTATTCATTGGTTATTAAACTTTCAATTTTGTTTAGTTTACAATCAATAATTAAAATTTTATATTCTTTTAGTTTAACAAAAAATAATTCAAATATTGAAACCTAAAGAAATATTATTTATTTCGTATTATTTAGACCCTAGTAATTTAGTCGGTGCTAAAAGAATGAGCTACTGGGCAAGTAATATTGAAAATATCTCAAATAAAAAGTATAAGCCGACTGTATTAACTTCTTCACTTGATAAAAAGAAGTTAAAGGAAGATTTTGTTAAAAGAATTAAATCACCCTGTAATAATCCATTTTTATGGACTTTAAAAATTATTCCAATACTACTTAAATCTATTCATAAAAAATCTTTTATAGTTATCACTGGAAGTCCATTTGTCTTATTTTGGTTAATATTTCCATTATTTTTTTTAAATAAGAAAGTAATTTTGGATTTTAGAGATCCATATGCCGATAATCCAATACATAATATTAGATCAATTAAAAAGAAATTAAAAATAATTTATGAATATCTAGTTTGTTTTATGGCTTATAAAGTCATTACAGTCAATGAAGAGTGTTCTAAATTAATTTATTGTAATCATCAAAAAATTATAATTATTGAAAATGGTTTCAATGAAATTTTTTTAAATAAAATAAATAAAAGAGATGTTGTCGAAAAAACTATAAGTTATTCTGGCAAGTTGTCCCAAGGTAGAGATTTAAATGATTTTATTGAAAAAATGAAATTATCACCATCTTTAAAGGATTTTAAAATTGTTTACACTGGACCTGATTTTTCGAAGATTAATCATAAGGACCACGTAATATCTTATGGAGAAGTTTCTTATCAAGAAAATCTTGAAATTATTTCAAGTTGTGAGTTTACATTGTTGTTGTTTGCTGGATATTCATTTGAATCATCAACAAAGATATTTGATTACATAGGTCTTAAAAAACCTGTAATAGTTTACTCTACTAATAGAATCAAGCATGGAGCTATAGCTAAAATTATGACTAAATATTCTAATTCATTTTATTTTGAATGTGAAAACCTCAAAGACATTGATTTAGATATTGATAATTATAAATTTTCGAGATTATATGGACTAAAAAAACTGATAAATATATTAGATAAAATTTAATATGATTTTATATATATCTATACTTGCTCTAACTATTACAAATTTATTTATTTATAAGATTGATAAAGAGTCCTTTAATAGTTCGCCATTAAAAATGTTTTCAATTGCTACAGCAATTTTTTACACATTACCTGCAGTGGTAATAGGTTTTTTCCCTTTTGAAGGTATTTTTTTTAAAATTAATCGTGAATTACTTGCTTATCAAAATTTAATAGTTATTGTTTTCGTATTTACAGTATGGATAACTTCATTATTAATACCAAATTCTAAGAAAAAATTTGTAAACTTTAATTTTAAAGAAACTAAAGTTATTATAATTTCTCTTTTTTTATTGGGAATTGGAAACATAACTAAACTGTATCTTTTTAATTCGGGGATGTATTCTCTTGAAGATACTTTTAATCAAAGTTATAAAGATATTCCAAGAGTACTAATTTTTTTAAGAAATTTTGATTTATGGGGTTTTATCTTTCTTTCAATAGTAATTTGTAAAAATTTACATTTAAAAAAATATAATTTTATAAAATTCATTTATTATTTCGAAATCCTATTTCTAGTTGGATTTTCAATTATTCAAGGAAGAAGAACTGGTGCTATTATTCCTTTGATTATTTTTACTCTTAGCTATTCTTTTTATCATAAACTGAAACTAAAAAAAACTGTAATACCTATAGTTATTTCATTAATTCTGATTTTATTTACAACATTTAATAGACTTGTAGAATCTGGAACTTTTTCCAATTCTCAAATTAGAAATTTAATTTTTGAAGCAGTATTTACTCGGTTAGGAAATACATATATCATGTTGAATAAAGTAATCGACCTTGGCTACAAATCAAATTTTTTTAGTTTTGAACTTTCCATTATTGGACTTATACCTTCATTTCTTTTAAAAAATAAACCAAGTTTATCAATTGGTAATGAATTTGGAAAAGAGCTAGATCTAATAAATATAAATAATGTGACTACAGGAATCAATCCTGGTTGGATTGGGGAAAGTTATTATAATTATGGATTAATAGGAATTATTATTGGAGCCTTAGTTTTTTCCTTTTTAATCAATTATTTTCACAAAAAATCTTTTTTTAGAAATGATTCATCAAAAATATTTTTAATAATGTTATTTATTTTTAATTTCTCAGGCTATCAAATGGAAATTGCAGCATCATTAAATAATTTTTTAAAAGGATATTTAATTCTAATTTTAATATCTGGTTTTATTCCAAGATTTACATTTAGAAATGGAAAAAAATAAAATATTAATAATATCAAATATGTACCCCAACAAGGAAGGGGGGTATTTCGGTATCTTTGTAAAAACCATTAATGAAAATTTAAAACTTTCTTATGAAGTTAAAGAAGTTTTGTTAAAAGGTAAATCTGCCAATAAATTTATAAATTTTTTCAGATACTTTTTTTTCTACATACATATAATTTTTGAGTTATGTTTTAATAAATATCATGTAATATATGTTCATTTTCCAACCCATTCATTGCCTCCAATATTATTTTTTCCTTTTCTAAAAAATAAAAATATTGTTTTTAATTTTCATGGCTCTGATATTATGGTTGAATCCAAATTAAATACATTATTCATAAAGTACTTTGTATTAATTAAATCATATGTAAAATTAGTAGTAGTTCCATCAAAAATTCTAGAAGATGAAATTCTAAAAAAAATACATTTTAATAAGATTTTTGTTAGTCCTTCCGGCGGTATTCCAGATTTTTTTTTTAATGATATAGATAGTTCGAAAAAAGTAAAGAGCCAAAATTTAAGATTTTTGTATATATCATCCTTAATTGAATCAAAGGGCATCTTTACCCTTTTAGATTCTGTGAAACAATTGTATTTGAAAAAGGGAATAGAGTTGGATTTGACGATATTTGGATCTGAAAACACTGATTTATTAAAAACTAAAATGCAAGAACTTAATAATACAAAATACTTGGGAGTTGCCAAGAATGACCATCTTCCATATATTTTTAACGATTTTGATGTTCTTGTTTTTCCTACAAAAAGAGAATCTTTAGGTCTTATAGGATTAGAAGCTTTAGCATGTGGTATTCCCGTTATAGGTTCTGACATTCCAAGTATCAACACATATATTAAACATAACTTTAATGGACTATTATTTGAATTAGAGAATAGTATAGATTTGATGAATAAAATTGAGTTCATTCTTAATAACCCTATTGAATGTAAAAGATTACAATCAAATACTAGAACCTCTGTTTTAAATTTTAAACAATCTACAACAGCAGTCAATTTAAATAAAAAAATAAATGAAATTATACAAGATTCTAGGTGTTAACTGTTTCCATATAAATAGCGTATCTGATGTTAAAGATTTTATAAAAGATTTTATTGTCTCAGAAAATGGAGGTTATAGTTTAGCAATTAATGCTGAAAAAATCATGATGTACACTAAAGATAGCGTTTTTAGAGAAATAATGGATGGTTCTGTTTTGCCAATACCAGATGGTTCTGGGGCAACGATAGGGATGAAAATTCTTTATAATATAAAAAGTATTAAACTTGATTTGCCAAAAACAATTTTTGAAAGTGCAAATGAAAATAATTTTTCTTTTTTTATGCTTGGAGCTACCGAAAAAGTTAATTCTAAGGCAAAAAAAGTTTTAATCGACAAATATCCCAATATTAATTTACTAGGTAGGCAAAATGGTTATTTTGAGGACGAATCAATAGTTTTTGATAAAATAAAAAAACTTAATCCACAAATTGTTATGATAGCCATGGGTTCGCCAAAACAAGAAAAATTAGCAGCTAAGTTACATGAGCTAATTCCATCAGCATTGCTAATTGGTTGTGGTGGTGCTTTAAACATTTTAACAGGTGAAGTTAAAAGAGCTCCAATATTTTATCAAAAAAATCATTTAGAGTGGTTTTATAGATTACTTAAAGAGCCATCTCGATTTAAAAGACAACTAATTTTACCAATATTTTTACTTAAATTAATTATTGAAAAATATAAAAGAAAATGAAAATTTTAACAATTTTAGGAGCGAGACCTCAATTCATAAAAGCAGGTACACTAAGCAGATATATTAGTCAAATTTCTAACGTAGAAGAAGTTATTGTTCATACTGGACAACATTATGATGTAAATATGAGTGAAATTTTTTTCGAGGAATTAAAAATTCCAAAACCAGATTATAATTTAAGTTTAGGAGCTTTGTCTCATGGAGCAATGACGGGAAGAATGATAGAAGAAATTGAAAAAGTTGCGTTTAAGGAACAGCCTGATTGGATTGTTGTTTATGGTGACACAAATTCTACTCTTGCAGGCGCCATTGTTGCTTCTAAACTCCATATCAAATTGGCGCATATAGAAGCAGGTTTAAGAAGTTATAATATGAATATGCCAGAGGAGGTCAATAGAGTTTTAACTGATAGGATTAGTAATATTTTATTTACACCAACAAATACAGCTTCGGATAATCTAAAAAAAGAGGGATATCAAAATTTAGATTTTTCTAAAGTAGTATTTTCAGGAGATATTATGTACGAAGGGGCAAAATATTATTCTAAATTTGCTGGAAAACCTAATAATGAATTGCCTAAGTCTTTTATACTCTCTACAATACACAGAGCAGAAACTACTGATAATTATGAGAACCTTAGAAGTGTAATATCTGCCTTAAATACTATTTCAAAAACAACCCAAGTTGTTGTTCCAATGCATCCCAGAACAAAGAAAATTATTAGCGATAAAAATATTAATATTGAGTTCAAAGTAATTGAACCCGTTGGTTATTTAGAAATGATTTGGTTGATTAAAAACTGTAAGGGGGTTATTACAGATAGTGGAGGTTTACAAAAGGAAGCTTTTTTCTTTGATAAAAAATGTATCACTATGAGAACTGAAACTGAGTGGATAGAGTTAATTGAATTGGGTGTAAATGAATTAGTTGGATATGATATTAAGAAAATAATTTCAGCATCAAATAAATTAGACAACTTTCCTAAGTTAGATGTCTATCCTTACGGTCATGGAAATACTTCAGAAATAGTAATAAATACTATGTTAAATTTCATTTAGAACTATTCATTTTTTTAAAAATTACCACCAGTGGGCCTTACAAAACAAGAATTGAATCTAATCTTTAGTTTTTTGTATATTTATTTTTAATAATATCACTTAAACATGCCATTCGATCCACATTCAGCAAAAAAAGCAGGAAAAAAATCCAAAAGAGGCCCTGCAAAAAAAGAAGAACCATCTATTAAAGAGAAGATGGAACTCCTTTATGAAAAGTTATTGGATGATTTACTTATAAACCAAGAAAAACTTACCAAAACAGAAAGGGTGAAACTCTTTGTAACCCTTTCTAATTATATCTTTCCAAAAACAAAATCTGTACGAGATCAATTTACTATTAAACAATTAAAAGAAATAGAGAAGCAAGGTTTTATGGAAAGAGATCCAGATCCTACCAAATAATATTTTAGCATATTAAAAGTGAATTATAAAGAAACCCTTTGTTTTATTGCAAAATGTTTGACCATCTCTTTGGAAGCAAAGAATAGACAAGAAATAGAGAAGCAATTAAAATTAACGCCTATAGACTGGGATACTGTTGTAAAAGTGAGTACCAGTCATTATGTGTTCCCTGCGATCTATTGTAATTTTAAAAGAGCTGATTTTTTAAAATACCTTCCTGTTGAGTTGGTAGAGTATATGAAACAGATAACCAATTTAAATAGAGATAGGAATACACAAATCCTTCAACAAGCAAATAAATTAAATAGTCTATTATTAGCAAATAACATTAGACCTATATTTTTAAAAGGAACTGGGAATCTATTAGCAGGGATCTATGATGATATTGGCGAACGTATGGTGGGGGATATTGATTTTATTTTCTCAAAAGAAGACTATCCAAAAGCGATTATTATTTTAAGAGAGTTTGGGTATTCTGAAGTACATAAGTATAAATATCATTTTCCTTATGAAAAACATTATAGAAGACTTCTAAAAGAGAATAACATTGCAGCTATAGAAATTCATAAAGAACTTTTAGATATAAAAAAATATGTTAAAAAATTTAATTACAGCTTCGTAAATAAAGACAGTCAGCTTATAAATGGTATTAGTGTTTTGAGTTATGCAAATAAATTAAATTTATCCATTATTGCCAATCAAATAAATGACCATGGTTTTTATTATAAAACGATGGCTTTAAGAAATGCCTATGATGTTTTTTTACTGTCTAAAAAAACGAATGCAAAAGATGCGGTCAATACATTAGACAAATTAACTAATCCTTTAAATTGTTTTTTAGCGGCTTGTTATGAAGTTTTTAATAAAGTAGATAGTTTAACATACAATCCTACCGCAAAAACAGAGTCCTATTTGAGTGGTTTCAATGGTCAGTTTACTAATAGGAAAACAACAAAAAGACATCACAAACTCATTAAGATGTGTATATTTTTAAAAACTATATTAAATATTATTTATAAGTCCATGATATACAAAGAGTATCGAGTTTGGTTGTTTAATTTATTAACTGATAAAAACTGGTACAAAGAAAAATTAATTCAGTTAGGAATAAAATAGTAAACTCACCAAATAACTCCCGCTTGTTGCATAAATAAATCTGCCAGTGCATCTTTATTTTGATGCGTTCCAATATAGGTTAGAAAAGTGCTCTCTTTAGAATGCCCAGTAATATTCACAAGTAGCGGCGTTTCAATTTTACCATAGTAATTAGATGCAAAAGATCTTCTCATAATATGTGAGGTTACAAATTCATATTTTGGTGCATTTACAATTTCCTTCCTTCGAGTCTTCGGATTGTTTTTAAACCCAGATACCAATCCTTCAATTCCTGCCATTTTACAAAGTGCCTTGATCTGCTTATTAAATACCACTTGAGATACTCTTCTCGGGAATTCATTTTCTAATAGTTTAATAACTAGTGGATCTGCTAAACCAACAGTTACAGCCTTCTTTGTTTTCTGTTGTAATATATCTATATATAATCCTGTAGGTGCTTTTCTAAGATTATCCGGGCTCAACTTTAATAGATCTGAGACTCGCTGCCCGATACACAAGCCAATTAACAGCCATTTATAACTATCTCTATATTCTCCAGGAATATGCTGTAATTTCTTTAATGCTTTTATCTCTAATGGATTTAAAACATGCAAAATACGATCAGAACTTTTCTGTTTAAAAGACTCAATATAATTAAAATAGGGGTGCACTTCCAAACCACTTTTCTCAGCATCACGTAAAATAATCTTCAATAATTTTAAGAGTTGACCACAGTAATTATCACTATACTGTTGTAGCAAAAGTTTAGCATTTATTCTTCTGTCACCCTGATTTTTCGCTGTATCATAGCTTCACAGAAATCCAAAGAATTTCTTTACATACGAAACTGTAATCGTTAAGTTGTCTTTTTTTACTTTTTTAAGATACCCCAACTTCATTTTTTAAAAACTAGATATTTTAATAAGAATGATTAACTTTGAA
>Ga0228622_1001323_pt1 | contig 10842 bp, 6 predicted proteins | sample 26DmetaG_FD_186035 | JGI IMG/M metagenome (GOLD analysis project Ga0228622, IMG submission 186035) | Seawater microbial communities from Monterey Bay, California, United States - 26D | ecosystem: Environmental > Aquatic > Marine > Coastal | place: USA: California | collected 2016-10-01
CTTCTTTCTTCATAAACTTACCTGCGGCTGTTTTAACATCCTTATTTCCAGGTGCAGTTGCTGCTCTTCTCTGTAGTACTGCTAGTGCTGTATTTTCATCTGCTGAAGAGTCTAAATACTCAGATACGGTATTCCTAATACCTTTAAGTCTAGATCTAATCATATTACGCTTGCCATTTAAATCCGCTTTAGTAAATGTAGAATCTGCTAACATTAGAGATGCCTCACGTTCTAACAAAGGAGCTAATACTTTATTGAACGCTGCATCATAGGCAGGTATTTCTGATCTCTGAGAAACTGTCCAAGGTTGCATCTCTGCTACAGAGTATAGTTCTTCTGCAGAAGTACGCTTCTGTTTTATAGTTAAGCCTAATACTTTAGCAAATGGGTTAGGATTATATACCTTACCCTCACGTATACCTACAGCTAAATCTTCTCCTGTTAAACCTTCTATACGTCCATTAACTTCATCACCATCAACAGCATCTTGGAAAGATTCTATGATGTTATCTACGTATTTAGTCGAGGTTTGTACAAACATACCTACACCTGAAGCTTGTTTAACATCCTTAGCTGTATCTGTGCCTGAGATATAACCTGCCATCTGATTCACAGCATCTAAGGGGCGAGTAAAACCAGAAGCAAAGTTACCCATAGTTTTACTGAATCCAGAACCCATACCATTTAGTATATATTCAGCACCTTCTATGTTTGTTACCCAATTAGTAAATGCATTTAGGTCATTACCAAACTCAGCATCCTTAGCTGTTTGGCCTATAGCTAACTGTCTACCTAGTTCTTGAGATAACTCTGGTGGTATAGTTTCATTATTCTTTCGTAGATTTAGTATACGACCTGCAACTAAGAACATAGAGAACGGAAAAGTGTTTTTCATATCTGCTATTTGCCCACCGCCGATATCTACTTCATAGACACCTAGACCATCTGCTCTTCTTTGATCATCGTATTGCATAGCAAGACCTGCACCACCAAGAGCTACTATACTACGGCTTGCGGCTTCTGCTGATGTAGTTATTGTACCATCATTCTTAACTATAGACTTCATTAAACCTATATACCCACCTACAGATAAGTCATAGGAAGTAGCTACAACGTTATTCATAAATCTACCAAAGGGTATAACAGTACCTATGATAGGTATGTTAGATACTTTCTCAACACCTTTAGCTACTTCAGATAAAAGATATTTATCCTTAGTATAATCTTTAGCAAACACAGATCTCAGTGTACCGTCTAGGGCTGCACCCTGAACATCATCATCAATAAGTGCAGTATCACCACTCTTTATTACATCCCATAGAGATTTATCATGCTTAAGTCTTAGATACTTATCTAGTTCACCCATAAACATTTGAGACTTAGTAAAGCTATCCTGTATACGAACACCTGTTATCTTAGCTGCACCTTCTGCTACAGTTTCTGCTACCATACCAAAACCTGATTCAGTATCTATATTGTAACGTTTTCCAGTGCGTTCAACACCACCTGTATATGTCTCAAATAATACCTTACTTATATCATCATTATTCTCTAGAAACTCCATGTAAGCGTCATGTGTAGTATAAGGGTCTAAAAGGTTTCGCATCTTTTGCTGCTGTACCTTCATGTAAATCTGTCCTCTACGGCGTAACTCCTTACCACGCTGACCAGGTACAACTGTTCCAGCGATCATATGCGCTCCACCATTGAGTGTGTCAGCTAGTGTAGACATAGTAAAGTACTGAGTAAAGCCAGCAACGTTGATTGCAGTAGTAGCAGGAGATGAAACAAGCATACGTCTCCATAAGTTTTGACCATAAGAAAAGGGTCTACTCTTTTTAACTTTATCAGCCTCTTTAGCAAGAATACTTTGTGTTTCATCTGTAAGTACATCTTCACCGTGTAGTAGTGTAGCATTCAATACTTTAGAAGCCTGACTCATAACGTTTAGTACTTGACCACCACGACTAGCTTCGTAAGCAACTAAGTCACCTAAGTTCTGTCTTGAACCTGTAGCATCACCTAGTGTTACGCCTGTCATTTTAAGCATATCATTTATTTCAGCTAACTCTTTACTGGGCAACATAGGTACAACATTAGATAATAGATCTGATACTGTTCTATTCTTGGGTATCTTTATTCCTTGCTTAGATAACTGATGCACTAGACCTGAGTTTAAACCCTTACCGTCTGCACCTAATATAATATCATGAAAGACACTTGTATCTGTAGCCTGTGAACCAAACTTAGTTCGACCATCTTCTACTTTATCTCTCCAAGACTTAACATTCTTTTTTATATCTTCTGCAATCTTCTTTGCTTCTGCCTTCTTTATATTAGGCATCTCTTTAGGCATTCTATCAGCACGTAGCCTGTCTATTTCGCCAGTAATACCTAACTGGTCTAGCCCTGACTTACCCTTACCTTTACCTGCTATTATTTGCGCTCCTGCGCCTACTGAACCTAATAAAGAACTAAACGCAGTCTGAGTTATATTATATTTATCCTGTTGTCCTACATCAATCATTAAAGACTGTATCTGTGCATCCTGTAGTGCAGCAAAAGAAGCGTCTAATCCACCTGTAGCATAAACAGACTTCTTAGTCGCTGCATCTTTTAGTTCCTTCTTTGCCGCTTGTTCTGCTTCCAAGAAAGCTCTACGTCTATATAAACCACGCTCACGTTTAGCTGCTGCAGTCATATGTCTCTGCGCTGTTTGTTTACTAAACCCAGACTTAACAGAGATATCAAAAGCTTTTTGTCCTGCTTCTTTACCTATCTTATCTGCGGCTTTCTTTGACAAGCCTTTCTCAAGAGCTTCTTTAGTAGCTTTAGCAACAGCTAACTTAATTGCTTGTTTAGATGCGGCTGTAACGCCTAGTGCTGTAGCTTTAGCTGTACCACCTGTAATAAGACCTAAATAGTTTGTAGGATCTGATGCAGCTGAGAATATGTAGTCTTTAACCCCATCAACAGCACCCATAAGCCCATCATTAACAAATACATTACCTGTATTGTCATACAACTCATATGCATTCTTTGCTATCTGCTTAGTTCTATCGTTTGCTTTATATACAAAACGTGCTTCACCTGCAGTATTAACTGTATTAGTATTGAAAGCCCTCATGTGATCCATAAAGTCTTCTACAACTATATTGTTATCTTTATCGCCACCAAACCTATACTGATCACCAAAACGTTCTAACATGTAGGTACGTATGTCGTCTGCAAATCTACCCTGTTTTAGATCTGACTTCTTTAGACTTGTTTCATCATCAAAGCCATAGTCTCTCTCAACAGATTCTTCTGGTATTTCTGGATTATAAAAAGTATTACCTTTTACGTCAGTTGTAGTCTTATCAAAATTCTTATTATATATTTCTAAAGCTAAATTTGGTTCTTCTTCTTTATCCTCAACAGCTTCTTTATCAAAATTCTTATTATATATTTCTAAAGCTAAATTTGGTTCAGCCATTATTTTCTCCTAACTTGTCTAGGGACAAATGCTTCATCGGATAATTCTTCATTAGTAGATGTATTACCCTTCTTAAATAGACTTTTACCTCCTGCATTTTTCATTTGCTCTATAGACAAAGGCAGACCTAGTGCTTCTAATTCTTCCCTTAACTCTTTCTTTTTAGATTCTTTTATAACTCTACTTTTTGAGTTTATTATTTTAATTTTCTTCTCCCAATCACCAAACGTAATTGTAGACATTGCTTCTTGCATAGGAGTTTTTTCATCTGAATCACTTACTCCTGAAAATTTAATTATAGAATCTTTTACCTTATTTGGTATTTCAGATGAATTTAAAAAGCTTTTAGTCTGTTGTACGGAGTATATTATATCATCCTTCAAGTCAAATAAATGAACATCTCCATTAGCAGCTTTAAACATATGTAAATTTTTTGACCCCTCTATAGGTACTAGTGTGAAGTCTGAATTTGTTATTATAACATTCCCTGCAGAATCTTTTGATTCTAAACTACTATCTGATAATCTTAAGCCATTCTCTCCTAGTTCAACCTTTTCTATTTTGTTGTTGTTGTTAACTTCTTTATTAAAAGTAGATGTAGTATTAGTTACAGAATCTGGAACACCTGATTCAACAATACCACTACGGAAGCTGTTGTGGTATCCTGGCAATCCAACATAACCATCAATAGAAGTACCCATAAGATCCATATAAGTGTCTTCATAGTAACCAGCAACTTGAGTGTCTAGGAAGGGTTTAACCTCTCTATCAAGAATATCTTTACGTTGTACTAAGTTTGCTTCTAATAGTAGTTTATTATCTGTTATGGTCTTTCTAACCTTGGCTTCATTAGTAGGAGCTTCTGTGGCATTAAGAAGGGATTCAGCACGTTCAATGTCATCTCTAAGTTTTTTAGCTTGAGCTAAATTTGTATTTAAAGCATTATTTTCATTTATTACAGTATTTATTTCGATACGAGCTGCACCTACATCACCTACACCAAAGAACTTAGGCTGATTATATGTTAAGAAAGACTCACCACCCACTTGATTGTATGCAGCAGAATTAGCATAATCATCTAAGTCAAACAAACTCTTGCCATCATATACGGCTGTTTTATCTAACTCTTTACGCATACTAGCCATTGCACCTTCACCTGATAACTTCTGCCACCAGCTAAGATCCTGAGCGCCTTCATAATCACCAAGCTTATAGTCTACTGCACCACCATACGTCTGATCTATTAAAGCATCAACAGATACGTTTGTAAGTTTAGCATCCAAAGTAATACCTGCAATAGCATCTACATTAGCCTTAGTAAATTCTAAACCTTTATTAGCTACTACCTTTGATAAAGCAGTCTCTAAGTCAGATAACCCTGTAGGTCCTTCTGCTATTGCTGCCTTAATCATATCAGATGTAGCACCATAAGACTCTAAACGGCTTACAGTAGTTCTAGCTGCACCCTTAAGTTCATCCTTCTTTTTAGCTAAAGCAATTAACTGAGGTCTAGACTTCTCTAGTCTATCACGCTCAGTAGTAGCTCTATCTTTGTATTCTGTTCTCTGCTTTGTTTTACCCTCAAGGTAACTCTGAAAGAATGCTTGACCATCAAAACCCATTACACCATACCTCTTGCCATAAGACCTGCAGGTTGTTCAACCATAGGCTCTTCTATTGTTTCTTCTTCTTCTACCATAGGCTCTTCAGCCATAGGTTCATCATCCATGTTAGCATCCTGCATCTGTCGTAACATTTCAGTACCTTCATCATCGCCATTCTTTAAGCTCTTTTGTATAGCATCTACATAGATAGCATCTAAACGCTTCTTCTGCTTTTCAGTACGTATTTTGTTTTCGTCTATGTCAGTCTCTTTTACTTCAATACCCTGCTCTGACATTATAGCTTTAATGTAAGCTCCTATCATAGGACCTGCTAACATCTGTGCATCTACAGTGTGCAAACCATTCATAGTACCCATAATCATCATAGTCTCTGTTATTTCTTGTAAGCTTCCACCTAGTTCGAATATAAGAGCTAAGTCATCTATAACTTCATCTCTATTTAGTTTCTCGATATAGTGTGTTACAACTTCTTCTACAGTACTCATCTCTGAGGGGTTTTCCCACGGAGCATTCTTAGGTTCATCTGTTAAAGATTGCCCAGGAATAGGGGCTTGAAATAGATCTGCCATTTTATTAACCTTACTTTGTAAATCCTGCACCGAAGTATAAGCCTACGATGGCTGAAACGATATGTGTGTCTAGAGGAGTGATAACGAAGCCACGAGCTGCTTTCCAATGTATTGCATCTGGTGCGCCTAAGAGCCAGTTAAGGAGGCCACCCTGTACTTCTGTATAACCAACGATTACGCTTACGTCAGGATACCATACTGCTACTAACTTTGGCAATACAATAATAGAGCCTACTGCAGATAAAGCTATAATCCTACGTGTCCAAGCAAAGTGTTTATCTTTACTGCCATGCTCTCTTGCATCACTGACTGCGCCTACAAGGGCTTTCTGTTGTTCTGCTTTAGCTTTATTGCTTTGACCCCAGATGGACATAACTCCACCTAGGACAGTAGAGAAAAGCATTGTGATTAATTCTAGTGGTAATCCAAACATTAATTAGCCTCTAATCTCTGCTATGATTTTATCAAGAGTAGTATCATCAAGTTTATTAAATCCCTGCCATTCATCTTTTAAACCCTTACGTGCTTGTTGATCATTTTTACCTATAACACGTCTCTCTGCTAAATGTGCTGCTATTTTATCCTGTGTAACCGAGTTAAAGATAGTATCATCATCTATATTAAGCTTAGCTAATATTCCTCTATCTCTTAAATCCCTTAAAGTAGTTCCAATCATTTGAAACTTACCTATAGCTGTTGAGTCTTTTTTCAAGTTATTTATGTTATGCGTATGAAATTCACCGTTCTTTTTAGTAAAATCAAAAACTTCATCCATAGTCATAGAGGTTACATCTGTACCCTGAAATGGTCCAGACTTTTCTCCATCCCCAAATATAGTACTATAAGATTCAGCTTCTAATTTTTTAAGGTTTTTTCTAAATACAGATGAATCATTCATATAGTTAGGTATGGTAACACTATCAGGTCTAGGCTTAGGTTTAGTCATAATACCTGTAGGTTCTTCGTCTAATTCAATAGCACTCTCTACTTGGTTTTTTATATCTACCAACTCTTCTGGTGTATGTCCTACAGAACTAACTTCATCTTTTGTAGGCATAAGCTTATCTACATGTGAATTAACTTCATCTCTATCAATGGGTACATAATTAGTAGCAAATAACTTAGCAAACTCTTCGTAATCACTGTAAGCATTCTTTATCTTTGTAGCAAAGTCTTTACGAAACCTACTATAATCAGACTCTTCAGGAGCAACTGCATTTGTCTTTTTACCCATAATAGCAGAAGTTACACCCTCACTATCCGTCTCTGTATCACGGTCTACATAGGTGTCTAAATCTAAGGAGTATCTATATTTGTTATTCATGTCTATTGTACCTATATAATTAGAAAGAACTAAAGAAGCCACCAACAGCGCCCCAAAAAGCCGCATCTTTTTCTGACTTGGCTTCAGCTGCTGCTTGGTTTGCAGCCGCATCAGAACCATATTTAGAAGCGTCTGCAGCAATGTTAGCAACCATAATAGAAGTAGCACGATCTGCGTTATTATTAGCCGTAGTATTTGCAAAGCTCATTAAGTCCCTATATGTTTGTATTGTAGCATTGTAACCTAATTGTGTAAACTGATTAGCGGCAACAGCGTCTGCTCTGTTAGCTTCATTGATAGCGGCATTCTCTGCAGTAGTAGTTTCCTGCGCCCACTTAGCATTAGCCTGTGCTATAACTAATCTGTTTGTAGCGTTGAACTGATCTCTCATATTAAGTTGTGCAGAGTTAAACTGACTAAGAGCGTTAGCTTCTCCTGCATTAAACTTGTTCATGCTAGACTCTTGATCAGAGTTAAACTGTTGTACACGGCTACTTAGATCTGCAAAGAACTGGTTAGTCTGGTTTTCGCTAGAAGCGTTAAACTGTTTAGCGGCATTCTCTGCTGCTGTATCAGACATCATGGCATTAATATTAGCTTGTACTTTAAACATGCTAGTCTGTTGTTCATTACTTAAATTAGCCATATCCATCTGCATAAAGTTCTGTGCATTTTGTATCGCCGCTTGTTGACGGTTATTTAAGTTAGCCATGTCTGCTTGAGACATTGCAGCGGCATCAGCCATAACCTTAGCGTTAGTAGCATTTAAGTTTGTTAAGTCTACTGTTTGTGCCATACGTGCATTTTCTAATGCTATAGACTGTTCAGCACTAAAGTTCATATTAGCTATATCAGATATCTTAGCTGCGTTAGCAACACGAGATTGAAACTCTTGATTAAACTCTAACCCTAAAAACTCTGCACGTTTCTCTGCGGCAAACATAGCTGTCTGTTGACGATTAGATAAGTTCTGTGCTTCAAACTTAGCAAATGTCTGTGAATCCATTTGTGCTATAGGTAGAGCCGCTTCCATAGCAGTCTGTATCATTGCTTGTCCTGCCATAGAAGAGGAAGACAAACCACGAGCAGCCATAGCCGCTGCTGCATTACGCATAGCACCTGCCGCCCAAGCAGGAGGAGACTTACCTTCAAAGTCAGCCATCAAGCCTGTAAGTTGTCCCTGTACTGTAGCATCTGTAGAAGGCGCACCAGTTACAGCTTCAAAGTTAACCTCTGTTCTAACACGATCCATATCGACAGTAGAACCGTCAATCATTTCACCCTCTTGTACAGTACGAGGATCAGGTGCATCTACTGTTTGAGCTTCATCTATTTGTTCTACATCAAGACCTAATGCAGCTAGTTTCTCTGGGTCTTGACTAGCCGCTTCTACTTTAGCACCCTCAGATACTTTTCCTACTGCCGCATCTAAAGACTCTGTTGCTTCAGTTACTGCAGGTGTAGCTTTTGTTGGGTCTACTGTAGCCGCTTCTGTTTTAGTTGGTGCGGTTACAGGTGTACCTGCCTCGGCTGTTGTAGCTGTAGCATCTGTAGTAACACCCTGCTCACCTGTACCTGCCGCTATAGTACCAGAAGCCTTGTCTGCATCAGACATAGTTTCAACTTCTGTTTTGGTTGTCATTGATGTAGGGTCTTGAATTGATTTTTCTACTAATCCTGCTATATTATCAGGTGTACTATTTACTACTGCCTCTGTCTTACCTTCTTCATCAGGTTTAACTGTACCACCTATAGCATAACCTTTTACATAACCGCCTTCAGCCATTCCAGGCATAGCCTTAGCACCTAACTGTCTCATAGCTACTTCTGCCATTTTACCTACACGCTTAGCTGCGCCAGGTTGAGACATTATATAAGCTTGCTGTTCATCAGCTTGCATACCTGCCATCTCTGGTACTATCTTACCCATTTGTTCAGGTGTAAATCCACCAAATACTTTAGCCATTTTTAATAGTCCTTATTAATTACCCAGCTTCATCCAAATTGCAGCAGCAACAAAGCTGAATATAGCAACGGTTGTTATTTTAACGAATGTGTTCCATATACTTAAACGTGTTTGTCGCCACGTTGTTAATAGGTTACGTACTTCACGCATATCTTCTGCGGCTGACTCATCATGTAAGCCTAACTCACGTAGTACCAACTTAGCACCACGCTTAGCTGATCTGTCTAGTATAATCTCTAGCTCTTCTGGGGTCAACGTTATATTAGACATAGCTTCCTCAGTAGGTTTAAGTTTTAATGCAAGGGAGTAGGGCTACGTTGCGTGAGCGAGTCTCTGATGCATAACGGACAGTGCCATAGCCAGATAGATTTACAGGCTGAAGAACTCTGTCACTCGATCTGCCAACACCTGTTGCAAAAGTACCATTACCGCCACCTGGTCCATTACTTTGAGTAGTCAGCATATGTCCGTGGCCTTGTAGTGCATCATCCTGTGAAGAACCAAATGCACGTCCACTATCTATGCCTCTACTATTATCCCAACCACGGATGAACTCACCACGTAAGTCAGGAACATTAAAAGTTGATGACCCATTACCTGATCCATGTGTAGTTCCTATAGCTGCAAATAAATCTGAGTAGGTACTACGACTGACTGCCGCCCCATTACATTCTAAGTACCCAGTAGGTGCGCTAGTATTTGCAAAGTAAGACACAAGACCAGAAGGTGCGCCACTATTTGCTAATGCCGATGTAAGAGCATTAATCTGTGCTTGTATGCCACTAGTAACGCCATCCACATAATTAATCTCTGCAGTCGTTGCTGTAACACCATCCATTTTATTAAGTTCAGTTGCAGTAGCAGTGACATCACTAATATTAGACAATGTATGATTATGACTATTGTTAGCTACTGTAGCACTAATACTTATATTGCCTGTACCATTAAAAGATGCAGAACCTGTCACATCTCCTGATAGAGCTATATTACGAGCAGTAGCTAATGCTGTAGCTGTAGAAGCATTACCTGTAACTGCACCCGTAAGATTACCAGTAACATTACCCGTTAAGTTACCCTCAAATGTACCTGCTACGAATGTTTCACTGCCTACACCCCACTTGTCTGTTGATTCTGTCCAGACTAATGATTTATTAGTAGATGTACCACGTTCAATAGTAATACCTGCATCTTGGCTCGGTGTACCTGTCTCATCAGAGTTAAGTGTGATAATGTTATCACCAATGTTTACAGTGTTAGAGTTTACTGTAGTAGTCGTACCATTTACAGTTAAATTACCACCTACAATAACATCATCAAATGTTACGTCTTGGTTGGTAGCTAAAGAGATAACACCAGTAGAGCTATTATAGCTAATGTTACCTGTAGCAGATATTGCACTCCTAGCTCTAGCAGTAGTGTGATACAGATTAGATGAGCCTTCAGCTACAGTATCTGTGTTACCCTGAGTAAAGCTAATAACACCAGTAGTACTGTTATAGCTTAAACTTCCTGTAGCTCTAGCAGTTGTATGATATAGGTTAGAACCCTCTGCAATGTCGCCTGTGTCGTGGTTAGCTACACTTGATACTGTACCTGTTACGTTTCCTGTTAGAGCGCCTGTAAAGCCTCCTGTAGCTGACACAGTACCACCTACAACAATGTTACCAGAGTTAAGAGTGACGTTAGCAGAAGCTATGGTTGTGTTGCCTGTTATAGCAAGAGTACCACCTACTGTAGTATTACCTGTAACTGCTAGTGTACCTAGCGCTGAAGTAGCTGAACCATTTAAGCGTAAAGCCTCTACATTACCTGAGAAGATAGACAACTGGTTAGAGTTGTTAGTTAGTTTACCAAAGCTAACACCGCCATCCTTAAGCAGTACA
>Ga0228622_1001329_pt1 | contig 10815 bp, 11 predicted proteins | sample 26DmetaG_FD_186035 | JGI IMG/M metagenome (GOLD analysis project Ga0228622, IMG submission 186035) | Seawater microbial communities from Monterey Bay, California, United States - 26D | ecosystem: Environmental > Aquatic > Marine > Coastal | place: USA: California | collected 2016-10-01
TTTAGCTTATATGTTCTCCTCCATCTACAGGAATAATTGTACCATTAATCCAAGATGCTTCGTCTTTAGATAAAAGATAAACAACATTGGCAACGTCTTCTGGTACTGTTAATTTATGAAATGGATTACGTAATAAAGAATGTTTTTTTATTTCATCGCTGCCAGGAATCATTCTTAAAGAAGCCGTGTCTGTAACTCCTGCTTGAATGCAATTTGCTCTAATTCCATAGGGTGCATACTCTAAAGCAATATTTCTTGTAATTGCTTCTAGCGTTACTTTTGCCGCTGAAACAGCAGCATAATTTTTCCATGCTTTCGAGTTTCCTTCACTAGTAAAGCTGATTACTCGCGCATCATCTGAAAATAATTTAGCTTCAAAAATAGCTTTGGTCCAATCATACAAACTAACGCCCATTGCTTGTATTGTTAATTGGAAATCATCTGTCTGTAGTGTTGGAGTAGTTTTTGAAATCATGGGTTTTAAATTTCCCTTGGCCACACTGTGTACAAGTGTTTTTATAGCGCCACCATTTAGTTCTTTTTCTAAATCTTCTATCAATGCAGCTCTCTTTTCTGAATGAAAAGCATCTGTGTTATAACTAATAAAATCTACCCCTTCTTTAGTAATTTTTTTAAATTCTATTTCTATTTCTGCTTGTTGTGATCTAGAATTTCTATGTACAATACAAATATTCATTCCATGACGAGCTAACTTTTTCGCTGTTGCCAGACCTAAGCCACTAGAGCCTCCTAAAATTAAAGCCCATTCATTTTTATCTTTAAATTCTTTTACCATTCTAATAGTATTCTTTGTGCAGAAAAGCCTGGCCCAAAACTTAGCATCAGTCCTTTTTCTCCAGGTTGTCTATCTCCATCCATAAATCGCTCTAAAACATATAATACGGTTGCACTAGACATATTTCCATACAATCGTAAAACCTCTTTTGTGTCATCAATATTCTTCCCTAAAGATCCAAATAAATCTTCTACTGTTTGAACAATCTTCTTGCCTCCAGGGTGAAAAATTAAATGATTTATGGCTTCAATTGTTAAATTATTCCGTTCTAAAAAAGGGTGAACTATCATTGGAAAATGATTTGATATGGTTTCTGGAACTGATTTATCTAATATCATTTGTAAGCCTGAATTTACCAATTTAAACCCCATCATGTGAGTTGAATTATAAAAATGATACATCGCTTCGTCTATAATTTTTGGTCCTTTATCTTCTTCGTAAGATGATAAAATAACACTTGCTGCACCGTCACCAAAAATTGCAGCACTCACAATATTTACCATGGAAAAATCTTCTAGCTGAAATGTTGCTGTTGGAGATTCTACTGCTACCACTGCCGCCCTTTTATTTGGGTTGGCTTTTAAAAAGTTTTTTGCATAAATAATCCCTGAAACTCCAGCTGCACAACCCATTTCTGTTACTGGAAGCCTCACAACATCTTGTTTCATTTGCAAACTATTAATTAAATAAGCGTCTACAGAAGGGATCATAATTCCCGTACAGCTAACGGTTATTATGTAGTCAATGTCTGTGGGTTGTAAACTTGCTTTTTCTAATGACTTTTTTAATGATTGTTCTGCCAAGGCTGTTACCTCTCTAGCATAGATATTGTTTTTTTCTTCAAAAGACGAATTTAAAAAAACCTCTTCTGCATCCATAATAGAATACCGCCTATCTACACCAGCCCCTTCAAAAAGTTTTAATACTTTTCGTTGAAACCTTTTTTCCTGACCTTGCATCCATAATTTCACAAATGGAATAATGTCTTTAGTTTCTCTAGTATGTTTTGGTAGCTGTTTCGCTACAGATAATATTTTTACATTCATATTATGAACTTATAAGTAAAAATTCTTTTAATAAATCGTTTCTTTTTTCAGCAGCCATAAGTAGCGGAAGGCCCATTTCCATTGAATTGAAAAACTCACACCTGCTTTTGTTGAAATAGTTTCTAATTCTTTTCTTTTAAAGGCTCTCAAAACAGAAGTTAAACCGTCTTCTCTTACCATCTTATTTTTAATAAAGAATCCAATCAGTTTAAAAAGATAATACGCCATTTTATGCCTGTGTAAATCATTAACAACAACACCAATTGATGCTTTTTGAACCGTTGGTTTTAAAAAGGATATAAGGTCCTGGGTTTTAAAGTGATGTAAAAACAAAGTGCATAAAACCACATCAAAATTTTGCTGTTTAAACTCTTGAGAAAAAATGTCTAACGTTTCAAAACTTAATTCGGGATAGTCTTTAGAAAGCTCTTTAGCATACTCAATAGCATCAGGATTTGCATCAACCCCTAATAAGTTAAACTTATACTTATTTTTTCTACCAAACTTTGCAACATCTCTTAAGATATCTCCATGACCGCAGCCTAAATCTATAATTGTAATTGTCTTCGTTTTTGCCTGTGTATATAATAATTTTTTTAACCCTTTTATCGTTACTGAATTGCCCCCTAATAACCTGTTAATAATCTCCAATTTGTCTAATGTGTCTCTAAAATCAACTCCTTTAAGAGTAAAGTCATCCATCATCTCAGTAGCAGAAGATCGGTGAAAAGTGTTAATTAAAAAACTCATAGTGGTTGTAACTGTTTTCCGTGGGTAAATTTGATTATTTTAGGTAATAATGAAGGTATTCTTTTTAAAATTGAATATGCTATTTGAGAAAGCATTTGATTTCTAAACAACCAAGCAACAAAATGACCTGTCTTTAACCGTGTTTTAAATTCTTTATTCCAATCTCTAATATACTGTTTTTCTAAAGCCGCTCTAGTTTTTATTTCACCATTCAAGAACTGAAGTATTCGTATACTTGCCAATCGAGCGCTAGAAATAGCCATACCCATTCCATTTCCACACAAAGGGTGAATCATTCCAGCAGTATCTCCACACATAATAATGTGGTCCTCTACTGGGGTTTTTGTTTGAAAAGATATTTGGCTAATGGATAACGGTTTTTTAAAAATTGGAGTTGTTTCTTTAAATAATTTTCTGAGGTATTCATTTTTAAAAACAACTTGGTTTTGAAAATCTGTAATCGTTTTATGTTTTTTAAACAAACGGTATTCTGTGATATAACAAAGGTTAATGGCGTTATTTTCAACTTTAGACACCCCACAGTAGCCACCTTCAAAATTGTGTAATGCAACTAAGTCTTCCGGAAAGACTCCTTTTACGTGAGTTTTTACAGCTAAATACGGCGATTTTTTTTGAAAAAATTTTCGATTCATTTTTTTATCTAATGAAGACCTTTTTCCAAAAGCACCAACAACAACCTTGCTTTGAAATACCTTGGCGGTTTTTGTTGTAATTGTAAAAGCATCTTTTTTAAAATGAATAGCCTCTACAGAATCTTTTAAAACTTGAACACCATTCAAGCGGGCTTTGTTTACTAATAAATCATCTAAAAAATAGCGACTCATTCCAAAACCTCCTAAAGGTAATTCTCCTTTTATTAGATTACTTTTTATGGTGCTTATATGAACTTTTTTGATCTTTTTAGCCCCATCATTTATTGGGTGGATGCCTAATGAATTTAAATAAGGCAATACTTCGTTAGAAATGTACTCTCCACACACTTTGTGTTTTGGATATTCGTTCTTTTCAACTAATAAAACCTGTTTGTTCTGTTTGGATAAGTGAATAGCGCTTGTTAGCCCAGCCAAACCCCCTCCTACTATAATTACATCAAATGCTGGTTTTTTTTTCAATGGTTATTTAGCAGCAGAATACTCTACTTGAATTTTTACATTATTAGACAAAATAAAACTTCTATTTCCAATATCAAAGTTTTTACGATTTATCAGCATTGAAGTTTTTAATATTAGTCTTGAATTGTCTTCAAAAACTTCTAAAGGAATCTCCTCTTTCTTGATAATTCCTTTGATACTTAACTCTGCAAAAAGAGTAATGTTACCATTCTTATCCTTTGTAAATTTAGATGATTTAAGTATAATTTTTTTATGATTTAAAACATCAAAATAATCTGTTTCTAATATATGTTTATCTCTTGCTTCTATACCTGTGAAAATAGAATTCACCAAAATAGTCGCATTCAAATAGCTGTTAGATAAATCTTTGGTGTCTAGATTTGTATTTACATCTATGGTTTTAAAACCACCATCTACAGTGAGTCCAAAATTTTTAATTTTAAACGAAACACGGGTTTGTTCTTTATCTTGAATCCATTCTTGAGAGAATAGATTCATGGTGATTAAAATCAATAGTAGAGGTGTGTTTTTAAACATTTCTTAAAATAATTTTAATTTAATCAAGCAGATCCGCTAATTCTTTTCCTACTAATGAACCGATAGCAACACCCATACCGCCCAAACGGATTCCGCAGTAAGTATGCTCTGATAGTTGTTTTACAATAGGTTTTTTCTGATTTCCAACTCCCATAATTCCACTCCAACGATGTGTAATTTCAAATTCATTATTTGGTAAAATAATTGTTTTTAAAAGTGATTCTAACTTGTTTTGAATACGATTGGTTTGACCAAATTGAGTAGTTTCTTCTGTTTTAAAATCTAAATTCCTACCGCCTCCTAATAATATTCTATTGTCAATATTTCTAAAATAGTAATAGCCTTCATCTAAGTGAAACGTTCCTTTAATGTGTAAATCTTTTATGGGAGAGGTAATCAATACTTGAGCTCTTGCTGGAGCAATATTTTCGTCTAGAAGTTGTTTTGAAAAACCATTGGTTGCAAAAAATAATTTAGATGCTGAAAGCTCCCCTTGATTTGTTGTAATGTTTACTTGATTGGCCTCTTCAGAAAAGTCTAGGACAGAAGTGTTGTTTAATACTTTTACTCCTACCCCTTGCGCTTTTTTTAGCAATTGCGAAACCATTTTCCCAGTGTCGATCTGAGCTTCAAATTTATTAACAAGGTAGGATGGAACCGTATTTTGAAAATTGAATTTATTTTGAACTGTAGAAAACACATGAGCATTAAAAAGAGGAAATAATAATTGATTTAACTCCTCTATCTTGTTTTTGCATGCTTCAAATAAAGTTTCATTAAAAAACAATTCGTATCCACCGTGTTGTTGGTAATCAATATTCTTATCTCCTAATAGGTTTCTAAGAATTTGTAAGCCATCCCATCTCTTTTTTACCAACTGAAAAACCTCTTGCTCTGAGTGAGTCTTTAAATCGCTTAATAGTTCTGAGATACTGCCAAAACAAGCAAAACCGGCGTTTTTTGTACTTGCCCCTTGTGGTAATAAGCCCTTTTCTAAAACTAAAACTTTTGATTTTGGAAAACGTTCTTTTAAATGAATTGCACAATTTAAACCAACTATTCCACTTCCAACAACAACAAAATCAGTGTTAGCAAACCATTCTTTATATTCCCAATAACTGTAATTCATTATATTGATTTTTCAAAGCAATTACTGTCTTCCATTTGGGCATACTGACCGTAATTTGGAATACTTTTATATCCAGATTTTTTATAAAAGTTTATTGCTGCTACTTGGTTATTTCCTGTCTCTAAGATACATTTTATAAATCCTTTTTCTGAAGCCCAAAGCTCAAGAGAGTTTAAAATAGAGCTTGCAGTTTTAGCACCTCTGTATTCTTTTTTTACATACATCCTTTTTATTTCAACAGTATTTACATCAAGCCTTCTAAAAGCTCCACAGCCAATAGCGTTTTTCCCTTGGTAAGCAATTACTACATCTTTTATTTTTTCCAAAGTATTGAACTGGTTGTAAAACTCATGATCGTCTCCATCTGTTATCTTTAAATAAGCATCTAACTCAAATATTAATGCTCTGAAATCAGTATTCTTACTATCTGTTCTGATGATATTTATCATGTAACATGTTTATGGGTTTTACCGTTTAACGAAAACCAAAAGTGCATTGGCCTTTAAAACTCTAACTTTAACTGAACCCAAACAGGGTCTTTTTTTTCTGTGTCTAAGTTAGAAAAAGATATGCCTAATAACCTCACAGAATTTTTAAACTTTTCTTGGTATACTAGCTCTTTTATACTATGCATGATTTCGTCTTTCGTTTGCATAAAGCTTTGAACAGTTTTACTTCTTGTTTGCTGGGTAAAATCACTGTATTTTATTTTTAAAGTGATTGTTTTCCCTTTTGTTTTTAATATCATCATCCGCTTTTCTAATTCTTCGGCTATTTTATCTAACCTCTCTAACATAAATATTTCTGAGGAAATATTTTTTGAAAAGGTTCTTTCTGCGGCAATCGATTTCCGAACTCTATTGGGTTTTACAGGACTATTATGAACACCTCTCACAATATTGTAATAAAAATTTCCTGACTTTCCAAAGAGTTTTGTTAACTCCTCTAATGATTTATTTTTTAAATCTAATCCTTTAAAGATGCCTAGGTTGTTCATTTTTGCGGCAGTTACCTTTCCAACCCCGTAAAATTTATTAACCGATAATTCTTCTAAAAAAAGAATCACCTCTTCAGGATTAATTGTTTTTTGTCCATTTGGTTTATTGATGTCTGAGGCTACTTTAGCAATAAATTTATTGATAGATATTCCTGCTGAAGCTCTTAAGTTTAGTTCATTAAAGATGCGGTCTCTAATTTCTTGAGCAATTAAACTAGCCGATGGATTGCCTTTTCTGTTTTCAGTAACATCTAAATAAGCTTCGTCTAATGATAGCGGTTCAACTAAATCTGTATAGTCATTAAAAATTTGTCTAATTTTTCCAGATATTTCTTTGTATCTGGAAAATCTTGGTTTTACAAATATGAGATGGGGGCATTTCTTTTTTGCTAAAACACCACTCATTGCGGACTTAACACCAAATTTTCTTGCCTCATAACTAGCCGCAGCAACAACACCTCTTTCACTGCTACCTCCAACTGCAACAGGTTTTCCAGCTAGTTCTTTGTTGTCTAGTTGCTCAACCGATGCATAAAAAGCATCCATATCTACATGAATTATTTTTCTTAGTTTTGGTTTAGTTTCCACATAATAAAGTTACAAAAAATTCATTTTTCTGAAGTAAAAAATAATGTAACTAAACAATAAACGATACCTTTAAAATAAAAAAGCGCCACATGTGTGGCGCTTTTAATACTTTTAAAATTTAAATGCTAAACGATACCCTGAGCTAACATAGCGTCTGCAACTTTAACAAAACCAGCAATATTTGCTCCTTTTATATAATCAACGGTTCCATCTTCGTTTTTACCATAAGCAACACACGATTCATGAATGTCTTTCATGATCTGCTTTAATTTTTCATCTACCTCTTCTCTGGTCCAACTTAATCGTAAAGAGTTTTGACTCATCTCTAAACCAGATGTTGCAACACCTCCGGCATTTGAAGCTTTTCCAGGAGCAAATAATATTTGTGCTTTTTGAAATTCATAAATTGCCTCTGGTGTAGAGGGCATGTTAGCTCCTTCTGCCACACAAATACATCCATTTTCTACTAATTGTTTTGCGTGTTCGCCATTTAATTCATTTTGTGTAGCGCAGGGAAGAGCAACATCACATGAAACAGACCATGGCTTTTCTCCTTTGAAAAAAACTGCATCAGGATACTTATTTACATACTCACTAATTCTTCCCCTTTTCACATTTTTTAAGTCCATTACATACGCTAATTTATCTGCGTCTATACCATCTTTATCTAAAATATACCCTGATGAATCAGAAAGAGTTACCACTTTTGCTCCAAGCTGAGTTGCTTTTTCTGTAGCATATTGTGCAACATTTCCAGAACCCGAAACTACCACCGTTTTCCCTTTAAAAGAATCTCCATTTGTTTGTAACATGTTTTCTGCAAAGTACACGTCACCATATCCAGTAGCTTCTGGTCTAATCAAAGAACCACCCCAAGATGCACCTTTACCCGTTAAAACACCAGTAAAAGAATTTTTAAGTTTTTTATACATTCCAAACATAAACCCAATCTCTCTTCCTCCTACTCCAATATCACCTGCGGGAACATCTGTATTATGACCAATATGCCTAAATAACTCACTCATAAAAGCATGACAAAATCGCATAATTTCGTTATCTGATTTTCCTTTTGGATCAAAATCTGAACCTCCTTTTCCTCCACCCATAGGAAGCGTTGTTAAAGAGTTTTTAAATACTTGTTCAAAGGCTAAAAACTTTAAAATACTAGCATTAACTGTCGGGTGAAATCTAAGACCTCCTTTGTAAGGCCCTATCGCTGAGTTCATTTGAACTCGGTACCCTCTATTAACCTGAATCTCTCCAGTATCGTCTACCCATGAAACCCTAAAGGATATTAACCTTTCTGGTTCTACCATTCTAAGTAAAATATTCTTTCCGTGATATATGTCGTTTTTAACTATATAAGGAATAACTGTTTCAGCAACCTCTTGAACTGCCTGTAAGAATTCTGGTTCATGATGATTTCTCTGTTTCACCAAGTCCATAAAAGCATTTATTTTTGCTTCCATATGTTTGTTTTTGATTTGTGGTTTACTTGTTCAATTTTGCGACAAAGATATATATTTTAAGACATCTTAATCATACTTTTTACGTTTTGTTTCGGTCTGAAACATCAGTATTCAATCGTTTTCGTTTGGATTTTAGTTTTCAAAAGGAAAATGAATCGCTTTCCTTATAAAAAATGTAAATTTGCACAATATTTATTTCATTGCAAAACATGTTAGACAAGGTTAAAGAACTCATAGAAGAAGTTCATTTATTTAAAGCAACTTCTAAAACAGATATAGAAACTTTTAGAATTAAATTCTTAGGAAGTAAAGGAGTATTAAAAGGGTTGTTTTCTGAATTTAAAAATGTTGATGCTGAATTACGTAAAGAATTTGGTCAGGCTTTAAACACTCTAAAAAAAGCAGCAGAGGATAAAGTAACTTTATTAAATACTTCTATAGAAATTTCCGAGGATGACAAGAAGTTTTATGGTGATTTAACAAGGCCTTCTGAACCAATACAGCTAGGCTCTAGGCACCCTATTTCTTTAGTTAAAAATCAAATCATTGAAGTTTTTAATCGCATTGGTTTTACTGTATCTGAAGGTCCGGAAATAGAAGACGACTGGCATAACTTTTCCGCTCTAAATTTACCTGAATATCATCCAGCTAGAGATATGCAGGATACTTTTTTTATTGATAAAAAACCAGACACCCTGTTAAGAACACATACATCTTCTGTTCAGGTGCGTTACATGGAAAATAACAAACCTCCTATTAGAACTATTTCACCAGGTAGAGTTTTTAGAAATGAAGATATTTCAGCAAGAGCTCATTGTATATTTCATCAAGTAGAGGGCTTATATATAGATACAGATGTTTCTTTTGCTGATTTAAAGCAGACATTATTATACTTTACTAAGGAAATGTTTGGAAAATCTAAAATTCGTTTACGTCCATCTTATTTTCCTTTTACAGAGCCTAGCGCAGAAGTTGACATTTACTGGGGGCTAGAAACTGAAACAGATTATAAAATTACAAAAGGTACTGGTTGGTTAGAAATTATGGGCTGTGGAATGGTAGACCCTAATGTACTTAAAAACTGTAATATAGATCCATCTATTTATAGTGGATATGCTTTTGGTATGGGGATAGAAAGAATTGCCATGTTACTATATCAGATTCCAGATATTAGAATGTTTTATGAAAATGATGTTCGATTTCTTGAGCAATTTAAATCTGTACTTTAATTCCTTTTTGTCATACAATTCATAAAATCACCTCGATAACCCCAATTAATTCTATGAAAAAAGACATTATAATTCCTGAAATTTCTGGTGTTGAAATGGCGATTGTGTATGAATACAACAGTATTTATAATACAAACGATTGGCATGTTTATCTTGTGAATAATAACGATACTCATCTAGATATGGTGGTAATTGTTTCTAAAGGGTTTGGTGATAAAAAAATAAGCTCAGTTATGCGTAAAAAAATTGATGTTTTAGACGCACATTCATTTGCTAAAATTGAATGGATACAGCCTGATTTATTTAAGCTTACCAATCAATTTCAAGTAACTTTTTTTGTTAAAGATTGTTTATATGACAAAACGTTTACTTTTAAAGAAAATACAATAAAAGAAGGGACTTTAAGAATGATTCCTGAACTTAAAAAGAGAGGAATCTTCGCTAAACAAGAGTAAAACTTCCCTTCTTGGTTAATATTTGAGAAAAAAATAATATATTTAGTTGAACATTATTTAACTGTTCTCCTCCTTAGAGGGTGCTTTTAAACGATCTCAATTGGAAGACATTATGAACCTTTTTTCTTTTTTTAACAGAGAGAATACCATAAATGAATTAAAATCAAGTGAGTTTGATTTGTTGGTTGTTGGTGGGGGTATCACGGGTGCGGGTATTGCTTTAGATGCTTCCTCTAGAGGAATGAAAGTGGCGCTTGTAGAAAAAAACGATTTTGCTTCTGGAACTAGTAGTAAGTCTACAAAATTAATTCACGGAGGGTTAAGATACTTAAAACAATTTGATTTTTGGTTGGTTAAAGAGGTGGGTATGGAGCGTGCAATTGTGCATAAATTAGCACCACACCTTGTTGTCCCTGAAAAAATGATATTACCTCTTGTTGATGGAGGAACTTACGGCTCTTGGTTAACATCTGTTGGCTTAAAAGTATACGATGTATTAGCTGCTGTTGAGGGCGAAGACAAGCGTAAAATGCTAAATCAAAAAGAAGCTTTAATAAAAGAGCCTCTTCTTCCTAAAGATATTTTAAAAGGTGCGGGTTACTATGCAGAATATCGAACAGATGATGCTCGTTTGACTTTAGAGCTTATTAAAACAGCTTTAAATTATGATGCAAAACCTATTAATT
>Ga0228622_1001333_pt1 | contig 10796 bp, 10 predicted proteins | sample 26DmetaG_FD_186035 | JGI IMG/M metagenome (GOLD analysis project Ga0228622, IMG submission 186035) | Seawater microbial communities from Monterey Bay, California, United States - 26D | ecosystem: Environmental > Aquatic > Marine > Coastal | place: USA: California | collected 2016-10-01
TCAGAAGTTTATTGGGATATAGATCATGCTTTTTTTGATACAAACCATGCCGCCGGAAACTTTATAAGAAAGTATAAAAAGGAATGGAAGTACTATGAAAAAAACAAAATAAAGCAAATTAGCAGTCATTTTACTTCTAAGAAAAATATTGAAATTATTGGGGCTGCTAAAAACATATCTCAATTAAAATATGCTGGGGAAATATTAACAAAGGTATCAGACCATAAAAATACTGCCTTAGTTTTGGGGGATGAGTCTTTATTGTCTGTTGCTTTAAATTCTATTCCTGAAAATGTAGATGCAATTAATATAACTATGGGGTATCCCTTGCAAAATGTACCAACATCTCAATTAATTTCAGCTATTTTTCAACTATTTATTACGCAAACCACGCTTCAGAGAACCTCAACAAATGAATTTTACCACAAAGATGTGATACGCTTTATTAAAAACTCTGTAATTTATCAATTTGTAAGTGCGGAGGGTCAGAAAGTGCTATCATCTATTCAAGATGTTATTGCTAAGAAAAATATATCTTTTATAGACCTTCCAACAATTACCTCTTATCTTAAACCTCTAGAAAACACTTCTAGTGAGGTTCTTTTGTCTATTTTTAAACCGTTTATTTCTGTAAACGAATTTATTACCAGGATTTTAAACTTACTTGAGCAGGCCAAAGATCATGTGTCTGTTTTGGAAAAAGAATATTTATACCGTTTTTACAATGCATTTACTCAATTGCTTAATTTAAACGCTTCAAAAAATTATTTTCAAAATATTAAAACCATCTATCAATTTTACAGGCAAATTATCACTAATGAAAAACTATCATTTCAAGGAGAACCTCTTAATGGTTTACAATTAATGGGGATGTTAGAAACCAGGGTGTTAGATTTTGAAAATGTAATTATAACCTCTGTTAATGAAAATATTATTCCTTCCAGTAGTTCACAAAGTTCATTTATCCCATTTGACATAAAAATTGAATATGGATTGCCAACTTATAAAGAAAAAGACGCTATTTACTCGTATCATTTCTTTCGTCTAATCCAAAGAGCTAAAAACATCTATATCCTCTACAATACAGAAAATGACAGCTATGGTAGTGGAGAAAAAAGTAGGTTTATATCTCAATTAGAGTTAATAAAAACTGATCTAATTTCTAAGCGAATTGCACCAAAAGTTATTACAGAAAAAAAAGAACAGCCTGAAGTTAGAAAAAACAAACAGGTCTTAGACCGTTTAAGAGCATTGGCAAGAGATGGAATTTCTCCCTCTGCAATTACTAATTATCTATACAATCCAATTGCATTTTATAAGCAGAAAATTTTAAAACTAGATGAATTAGATTTAGTAGAAGAAACAATTGCCGCAAATACAATGGGTACAGTTATTCATGACACTTTAGATGAATTATACAAAGATCATATCAATGAATTTTTAACTATAGATCATATTAATCATATGATTAAAAATTACAAGAGCTTAGTGACAAAATATTTTATCAAATACTTTAAAAATGGAGATGTTACTTCAGGTAAAAATCGATTAGCTTTTGAGGTTTCAAATCGATTTGTAAAACGTTTTCTTTCCATGGAAAAAAAAGAATTACAAGAAGGGCATGCTATAAAAATTTTAGGTGCTGAATTAAAATTAGAAACCAATATCAATGTTCCTGGGATAGATTTTCCAATTAAAATAAGAGGTGTAGTAGATAGAATTGATGAGTTTGATGGGGTGACAAGAATAATTGATTATAAGACAGGAAAAGTGAATCCTGCAGATTTGAAAGTGCTAAGTTTTGAAGAAATTAATGAGGTTAAATACAATAAAGCCATTCAGGTTTTATTATATGCGTTTCTATATTGTCAAAATAATTCTTTAGCCAAGGAACAGCCTTTGGTTGCAGGAATTATTTCTTTTAAAAATTTAAAGGCAGGGCTTTTAAAAATCAATTTTTCATCTAAAATAAAAAATCCTGAACACTTGATAACCGAAGAAAAACTAGATAATTTTATGAATCAAATATCACTTCTTTTACAAGAAATATACAATCCGGAAATTGCATTTAAAGAACCTAAGAAGCTCAAATTCCATTAGCTTTAGCTCTCTTAAAAACAACCTAATTACAGTTTTTATGTCTATATAACAAAATGAGTAATTCCCCAGTTGTTGCATGCGCAAGGATTAAAAAAAGAGCCTCGCATTAGTACATACCAGGTTCTTAAAAAATATCCAATAAAAAACCCACTCATTTGAGTGGGTTGGTTTTTAGTGGAGCATATCGGATTCGAACCGATGACCTCTACGCTGCCAGCGTAGCGCTCTAGCCAACTGAGCTAATGCCCCATATAATTATTGTTGCCCACTAAGAATTAAGAGTGGTATAGAACAATGAAATTCAGATTTTAATATGGTGTTTTTCTCCCAAAGTTTTTGAAAAAAGCCTCGTTTACGTCTAAACACACACAATAAATCTGGATTATTAGATTGAAAGTGTTCCAAAACTCCTTGAAAAGTAGTCACATTTTCTGTAGTTGAAATGTTGTTTTGTATAGCCTTTAAGGAAACATCTACAATTAAATCTTCTTCTTTATAATCGGGGGTTTTTACCAACAGTAAATTAATTTTAGTTTTAAAAAGGCTTTTTATTTCTTCTAGTGGAGTTAAAACATTTTGTTGATTTAAAACTCCTGATTTAAAAGCAGTTAAAGCAACTTTAAATGGACTAAACTTATAATTTTCAGGAACTATTAAAACAGGAATTTCAGTTTGCTTTACAATACTTCCCGATGTACTTCCTAAAAACACCTCTTCTTTTATTGAATTACTCCTAGGCCCTACAACAATTAAATCAATTCCTAATTCTTCATGAACAGCATGAATACTTTCTATTGTTCCTCCCTTGGCAGAAATCATTTTAACATCTACCCCACGAGTGTCTACCCCACTTATTATGGCTTGAATGTATAAATTGGTTTCTCTTTCTAAAATGTTATTTACATTAATGAATGTACCCGCTTTAGAAAGCACTTTATAAGCTCTAAATACAAAAACTTTTGCCTTAATCTCTTTAGCAAAATCTATAGCGTATTGTAGAGTGTTGGAAGCATTTTCTTTCGAACCTATAGGGACTAAAATATGATTCATTATTCTAAGAAATTAGTTTAGCTTAAACGATTTGTAATACTTAAACAAAGGTACATTTTTTTGAATGATCTAAATTTCTTCCGTTGTCAAATTGTAACTTTGTATTTGACTATTTTTATCTTTTGAAAACAGACATTAGTTTTAAACGAATCCACCAACTTGCAATTCCTGCCTTAATTGCTGGAATAGCAGAACCACTTATCTCCATAACAGATACAGCTATTATTGGCAATATAGATGTTAACGCAAAAGAAAGTCTTGGTGCAATTGCCATCGTGGGGTCATTTTTATCGATGTTAATATGGGTTTTTGCGCAAACGAGAAGCGCTGTGTCTTCCATTATTTCAAACTATTTAGGAGCAAATAAACTTGAAGAAGTAAAAACATTACCCGCTCAAGCAATCTTAATTATTGTGAGCTTAAGCATGCTTGTCATTTTATTTACCTATCCATATGCTGAATACATTTTTAAGCTATATGGAGCAACAGATCAAATATTAATATATGCTGTAGATTATTATAAAATTCGAATTCTTGGCTTACCTTTTACCTTGTTTGTTTTTACAATTTTTGGAACTTTTAGGGGGCTTCAAAATACACTTTATCCGATGCTTATTGCAATTTTAGGAGCTGTTTTAAATGTGTTCTTTGATTGGATACTAGTTTATGGAGTTGAGGGCTGGTTTCCTGCCATGAATGTTAAAGGAGCAGCCTTTGCAAGTGTAATCTCTCAAGTAATAATGGCCATTGTAGCTGGATATTTACTGCTTAAAAAAACAGCAATCAGTTTACAATTTATACTTCCTTTTAATAAAGAAATTCCAAGACTCATAAAAATGGTTTTTGATTTATTTTTAAGAACTATTGCATTAAATGCTGCCTTAATTTTTGCGGTTTATAAAGCCACTAGTTATGGCACCAATGAACTTGCTGCCTATGGAATTGGAATACAATTGTGGTTATTTGGCGCTTTTTTCATTGATGGATATTCTAGTGCAGGAAATATTTTATCAGGACGTTTATTAGGAGCAAAAGAATATGATACATTGGTGAGTTTGGGAAAAAAATTAATTGGTTATGGTCTTTCTGCAGGAATTTTTCTTGCTGGAATTGGATTTCTCTTTTATGAGTTTATTGGAGAAGTCTTTATACAGGATCATGCTGTTCTTCAATGTTTTTATGAAGTATTCTGGATCATCTTAATTATGCAACCCATTTGTGCAATTACTTTTATTTTTGATGGTATGTTTAAAGGAATGGGATACACTGAATTCTTGAGAAACCTTTTACTGCTATCTACACTTTTAGTGTTTATCCCATCATTGCTGTTTTTTGATGTCTATGAATTCAAATTAGAAGGGGTTTGGTTTACGTTTTTACTATGGATAATGGCAAGAGGAATTCCTTTACTACTGAAATTTAAAAGAAAGTTTTTACCCTTGATGGAAAAGAAGTAATTTTGACAAAAATATATACATGAGTACGATTAGAATTACCAAAAAGTTTGATTTTGAAACAGGCCATGCCCTATATGGCTATGACGGAAAATGTAAAAACATACATGGTCACAGCTATAAACTCTTTGTAACCGTTCAGGGAACTCCAATTACTGATTCTTCTCATGTTAAATACGGAATGGTTATTGACTTTACTGATTTAAAAAAAATTGTAAAGGAAGAAATTGTAGACAAATTTGATCATGCTACTGTTTTTAATAAAAACACGCCTCACCTAGAATTAGCAACATTATTAAGTGAAAGAGACCATGATGTGATATTGGTAGACTATCAACCTACAACAGAAATGATGGTCATAGACTTTGCAGAAAAAATTAGTAAAAGACTTCCAGAAAATATTTCTCTATTTTCTATTAAATTACAAGAAACTGAGAGCTCTTTTGCAGAATGGTTTGCTAGTGAAAATTAATTCCTATATTGTTAGATATATTCATTTTACTAGTATATTTGATAAAAGTTACCTTTATGAAAACACTAAAATTTATACTGTTTGCAGTTATTTCTTCAACAATACTGAGTTGTGCAGACAACTCTACCGAACCAGAATTAATCTTATCAAATGAAAGTTTAGCTGGAAACTATAATGTTATTGTTTTAGATTCAGATATAGAAACTAGCACTATAGTTGCTAATGTCCCTGTTACCGTTGCTAATGCAAGTCTAGTAGGTGATACTTTTCAAGTTGATGTTGTTATCAATACTGATGGAACATTTACTGCTGGTGGGCAATATAGAGTGGTGAGTACCATAACCCCCGTTGGAACGCCTCCAATAACAGAAACTGAAATTTTAACTTTTGAACCAACTTCTGGATCTTATATCTTAAATACTTTGGATAACACCATAACTTTTTCAAGCCAAGATGTAAGTTTATTGGAAGGTACTTTTAATGTTATTGTTTTTAATGAAACTACATTTACACTTAATCAACAGGTAGAAGAGATTGTTGGAGATTTAACAGTTAGGGCTAATGTTAATTTGAGCTTAGAAAGAAAATAATATTTCTTGTCATTTTCCATTATAGCTATTCATCGTATTGTGAATTCCATCTGTTCCAAAAGATAAAATGGCTTTTGTAGCTACAGGGATTCTTTCTATAAGTTGGCTTTCTTCTTCTTTTGTCCAAGAACCAAGAACAAAATCTGCCTGACGCCCTCTAGCATAGTTTCCACCAACACCAAAACGGAATCTGTTGTACTGCTGGGTATTTAATTTATCTTGAATATCTTTTAAACCATTATGACCTCCTGCACTTCCTTTTATTTTAATTCTTATCGCACCAAAATCTATATGTACATCATCAGTTACAATACATAAATTTTCTAAAGGAATTTTCTCCTGGGTCATCCAATATTTTACAGCCTTACCACTTAAATTCATATAAGTACTTGGTTTTACTAAAATAAAAACTCTTCCTTTATATCGAAAACGGGTAATATCTCCTAATTTTTCGGTTTCGAAACTAACCCCTTGATCTTTAGCAAGTGCGTCTAAAACTTGAAAACCTATGTTATGACGGGTATTTACATAGTTGTCTCCAACATTTCCAAGACCAACAATTAAAAATTTTTTCATTCCCCCTTGTTTACTTTCTATTTGTCTCTTTAAAAAGAATTTTAAGATATTCACCGTGTAAAAATAAGAAAATAAAAAAGCGTTACAGCAATGTAACGCTTTTCTGTTTTCTAACCTTTTTAACCACTTCAATTTTTAAAGTGGGAGTGAATCCCTATTCAGCTGCTGCAGTTGGTGCTGCTTCTGCTCCTTCTGCTGCTTCTGCTGCTTCTGCATCCTCAGCTACTTCATCCTCTACTGCATTACGAGATGTTCTTACTTGAACAACTACAGTATTGTCTGGATGCATGAATGTGTAATCATCATTAAAAATTTGAGTAACAAATAATTTACTACCAATCTTTAATTCTGAAATATCAGCAGTTACATAATCTGGCAACTTAGATGGTATTGCTTTAATTTTTAATTTACGATTCGTAAAACGTAAAGAACCTCCATTTAAAACTCCTGGAGATGTTCCTGTTAATTTTACCGGAATGTTCATCGCTACTTCTTTATCATCAAATAACTGATAAAAATCTATATGTAAGATTCTGTCTGTTACTGGGTGAAACTGAATATCTTGTAAGATGGTTAAAATTTTCTCCCCATCTAATTCAATCGTTGCTGTATATACATTTGGAGTATATACCAGTTTTTTGAATAATTTTTCTTCTGCAGAAAAATGAACTGGTTTATCTCCTCCGTATATTACGCAGGGAACCATACCAGCATTACGTAAGGCTTTCGTTGCTACTTTGCCCACGCTTTCTCTTTTTGATCCTTTGATTGTAATTGATTTCATTACTTTTTTTACTTAAAATTTAGTTACATTAAAAATTGGTCACTTATCGATGTATTGTCTTGAACTTTTGTCATAACATCAGCGAATAAGGGCGCGCAAGTTACAACTTTTATTTTAGAAATCTGCTTCTTTAACGGAATCGTATCAGATACAATTAATTCGGTCAATTTAGAGTTTTGAATCTTATCATATGCATCTCCTGAGAGTATCGGATGCGTGCAAATTGCTCTTACACTTTTTGCACCTCTGTCCATCATTAAATTAGCAGCTCTAGCAAGAGTTCCTCCAGTATCTATCATGTCATCAACCAAAATCACATTCTTATCAGTTACGTCTCCAATAAGCTCCATATGACCAATAACATTTGCTTTTTTACGCTGCTTATAACAGATCACAACATCAGACATCAAGTACTTTGAATAAGCATAAGCTCTTTTAGACCCACCCATGTCTGGTGAAGCTATCGTTAAGTTGTCTAATTTCAACTCATTAATATAAGACATAAAAATAGTAGAGGCATATAAATGATCTACGGGTTTTTCAAAAAATCCTTGAATCTGATCTGCATGGAGATCCATAGTCATAATTCTTGTAGCTCCAGCTGCCTGTAATAAGTTTGCAACTAACTTGGCTCCAATAGCAACTCTAGGTTGATCTTTTCTATCTTGACGAGCCCATCCAAAATAGGGCATTACAGCTGTAATATGTCTTGCTGAAGCTCTTTTGGCTGCATCTAACATTAGTAACATCTCCATTAAATTATCTGCGGTAGGAAATGTAGACCCTATAATAAAAACTCTTCTACCTCTAACTGATTCTTCAAATGCAGGTTGAAATTCTCCATCACTAAATTTTGTTGTTTTTACTTTTCCTAGAGGAACCCCATATTCTTTTGCAATTTTTTCAGCCAATACCATACTTTGAGAACAAGCAAAAAGCTTTGGAGATAGTTGTTTTTTAGACATTTAGTTTGGTTTAAATCGGTTAGTTTTTAATGTATAAAACAAAAGTAAAATTATTTGACGAGTTTTTAAGATTAAATGTCACAATCCTAAAATATTTTTTAGATTTTCAAACCATTATTGCTCGAGTGGCGGAATTGGTAGACGCACTGGATTCAAAATTCGGTAACATCTATTTTATAAGTGTTTTTTACTTTCCTATAACACCTCTACAAATCAACAAAATCCTTTTATTTTTAATCTATTACTAGGCTTACTTTATATCATTAGTATAATATTCATCGAAGAAGATGGAATTGAAATGATAGGCTTACAGAGACTAAGAGATGATGTAGAAGCACTTTCAAAGCACAAAATAAATGGTGCTAAAGGAGGCAAGAAAAGAGCAGAAAACTATCGCAACAAACAAGAACAAGAAGTTGAAGAGGTTAAATTAGGAGAATCTTATTTAAATATGTCTAGATTCGACCAAATTAAGTTTGTAGATTTTCTTAAAAGGAAAGGAGAACTACCAGAGTATAGAATAAAAGCCTATGAAAATGCTATTAAACCAAAATTAAGTATGTAAAAAAACCCCTACATTTCTGTAAGGGTTTTTACTATGAGGGTTATTAATATTAATTAGGGTCGCAGTTTGTGAAGTTGGGTGTATTTGTGTCTGTTAGTGATGCATCTTGGCTAAACCCACTACAAGATGTTACACCATTTACATCCCAAGAACTTAAATCTTGATTGAATAAATTATTTTTTTGAAACATATAACTCATATCAGTAACATTACTCACATCCCAAGAGCCAATATTTTGATTGAAAGCTGTGGCTTCCCTAAACATATAACTCATATTAGTTACACTACTTGTATCCCAACCATTCAATGGTTGATTGAAAGCTGGTGCTTGCAAAAACATACCAGACATATCAGTTACATTACTTGTATCCCAACCATTCAATGGTTGATTGAAGGAAAATGCATTATAAAACATATTACCTATATCATTAACGCTACTAACATCCCAAGAACTAATATCTTGATTGAAAGAATTTGCTCCAGAAAACATATAACCCATATCATTAACGATACTAACATCCCAAGAACTAATATCTTGATTGAAAGAATTTGCTCCTAAAAACATATACCTCATATTAGTAACGCTACTAACATCCCAAGAACTAATATCTTGATTGAAAGAGTATGCTCCAAAAAACATATAACTCATATTAATTACATTACTAACATCCCAAGAACTAATATCTCCATTGAAAGCGGATGTCCCTGCTGGAGAAGCTGATACTCCATAAAACATAGCAGACATATCAGTTACATTACTTGTATCCCAACCATTCAATGATTGATTGAAGGAAAATGCATTATAAAACATATAACCCATATTATTAACGCTACTAACATCCCAAGAACTAATATCTTGATTGAAAGAATTTGCTCCAAAAAACATATAACTCATATTAGTAACGCTACTAACATCCCAAGAACTAATATCTTGATTGAAAGAATTTGCTCTTAAAAACATATACCTCATATTAGTAACGCTACTAACATCCCAAGAACTAATATCTTGATTGAAAGAATTTGCTTCTGAAAACAAATATTTCATATTAGTAACGCTACTAACATCCCAAGAACTAATATCTTGATTGAAAGAATTTGCTCCTAAAAACATATACCTCATATTAGTAACGCTACTAACATCCCAAGAACTAATATCTTGATTGAAAGAATTTGCTTCTGAAAACAAATATTTCATATCTATTATTCTTGAAGTGCAAACCCTAGTTATATCATCTGCATTACTTATCATATCATTAATAGTTTGTAAATCTACTATAGTATATCCTATACCATTAACAACACCAGAGTCACCAATTAATGCCCAATCTTTAGCTTTTATGGTTACACCATTTTCTGCTAAATAAACTGGATTACCATCATCTTCAACTATAACTTGTCTCGATGTTGTAGCAGTATTACCAGATGAATCTGAAACAGTATAAGTTATTACATATTCGCCTTCAACACCTTCATTAACTCCTCCAGTAGTAATAATACTTGAAGTCAAGTTTCCATCTTCATTATCTTGTGCAGTTGCACCCGCATCTGTGTATGTTGAATAAATATTAACCGTAACTATTGCTTCGCCAATCAAGGTAATTATCGGGGTTTCATCAATTATGTCATCTTCTTCACTACAAGAAAACAATAAAATAGTTAAGGATAGTAATAGTACTTTCTTCATAATAAACTTTTTTTATGGTTAATAATTTCTTATATCTGTTAGGTTTACAAATTTTCAAAAGGTTGCGTAAAAATTTTTAAAAATTAAAAAAACATCCCACAAATAACACTTAACTTATTGATAGTTAGGTGTTTTTCTTTTAGCCTCCCTTAAACCATAGAGAGATAGAGAGATAGAGAGATAGATAGATAAATAGATATATTGAGAGATAAATAAATAGATGTATAGAGAGATAAAAAGAAAGATAAATATATATACAGATAAGATAGAAGTTTATATCTTTGACTGCTGATTAATTATAGCATGTTTCAAGTAGTGTACTAGTAGGTGTACTAATTTTAATATAAAAGTTAAGAAAATATACTTAAATATTGCTTTAATAAACTAAATATCAGATAATTGCTCGAGTGGCGGAATTGGTAGACGCGCTGGATTCAAAATCCAGTTCTTTCGGGAGTGTGGGTTCGATTCCCACCTCGAGTACGAATAAATCGAAAAGCAAGCTAAAACATAACGCTTGCTTTTTTGTTTTTGTGGGTTTTTGATTTTCAAAGAG
>Ga0228622_1001338_pt1 | contig 10761 bp, 9 predicted proteins | sample 26DmetaG_FD_186035 | JGI IMG/M metagenome (GOLD analysis project Ga0228622, IMG submission 186035) | Seawater microbial communities from Monterey Bay, California, United States - 26D | ecosystem: Environmental > Aquatic > Marine > Coastal | place: USA: California | collected 2016-10-01
TTTGGAGACCCATATACCTCTGGGTGGGCGCTAAGCCAAAAATAAAGACTACTTGTGCCGCACTTTGGGGCACCACCAATGATAAGATTTGGAAAATGCTCTTGCATTATTTTGGTCTAATCTTCAATTGTTCCAGAGAACTAGTAATGAACGCATAGTCCTCTGCATGTTTGGACAACGCACTGTCAATTGCGTCAACCTCTTCTAAGCTCAACTGATCTTTCCATTTCTCTAATGGATTCCCCTTGGTAGTGGTATTCACCAAAACGGTAGCTTTCTCTGCAATTTCACTAGATGCCGTAGCATGAGATGGCATCAGTTTTAAAGCCTCAAAAACAGCTATTAGCGTGCCTTTTTGATTGGTGACTAGATCTTCATAACTCACCACAATCTTTTGCTGAAAAGTAGCCTCATTGAGCTCTTTAAAGGCCAAAGTATTCATGCGTATCCAAAGTGCAGGTATAATAGAAAAGTCGCCAGGAAAAGAAGGCTTTCCTTCAGGTACCTCACCATACGATTGGCTGTAGCAAGCCTCTGGACTATCTTCCATAAAGTACGTTCTGCCATCTGCTTTGTGTAGCTTTTCAAAGTGATACTTCATTGATGCCGAATGACTATATACATCTCTTACAATAAGAAGAAGCGTACTCTTTGGAAACAACGCACCTACATAGCCAAGTTTATTCATCAAATGCGGGCTTTTGTTGACTGGAATAATGTTTTCCCAATCGTAAGATGCCCTGCCTAATCCATGAAAATATTTGGCATACCTCCGCATTGCTTTGCGCTTGAAGCTCCGCGATTCTTGAATGAAATTAGCAAAGTAAGCGGTCATCTGGTAGGTGTATTCAGCAGATGCATCCGCTGCAACTTTATGGTCGCAGGTTTCCTTTATTGAAGCACCTCCAATGTCTGTCCAAACTTGATTGAGCTCCACGCCAATTTTCAATAATTGAGGATGGGAACTTAATTTATCCACTAGAAATGTAGTGCCTGAACGCATACTACCGGTTACAAAAAGCGGAGCATTGGTAATTCGAGCAGCCGGCTCACCGTGCGTGCCAAAGAGATTCCTTAACGATTCGGGCAGCTTATTCATGACCTGAATTCATTGCATAGTCGAACGACTTCTTCTATAACACGAGTGATTTTTTCATCTTCCAAACCAAAATAAAGCGGTAAGCAAAGAATGGAGGTAGAAATTTTTGCGGCATTTGGTGTCTTACCTGGACGAACAATGTAAGGCAGTGTATTGAGCGCTGGATAGAAATATCTGCGGGCATAAATCCCGCAAGCTTCTAAACCATCAAGTACATGGAGGGCCTCTTCTTCGCTATTAAATACAACTGGGTAATAACTTTTATTCCAATCAATATTTTCTGCTACTTGGGGTTGGATTAATGCCAATGCTGCTAATCCTTCATCATAGCGTTTATGCTGACGTTTACGATCTGCCATTATTTCTTCTGCATAGCGCAGATTTACAAGTCCAATGGCTGCATGAATTTCACTGTTTTTAGCATTTATTCCCACTCCGTCAAAAACTTCCGGCCCAAAGTGACCAAAGTTTCTCAATCGATTTACGGTGTATCGCAAAGGAGAAACTGGCTCAGTAAGCCCTTCCACTTTACTGGAAGAATCGTTGACAAATATTGCTCCGCCTTCCACGCTGTGCATAAGCTTTGTAGCGTGAAGGGAAAGCGTGCTAAGGTCTCCATAATTCAATATGGAAACACCATTTATTTTAGTTCCAAAACAATGTGCCGCATCATAAATCACTTTCAAGTTGTGCGTTTTGGCAATGCGTTCAATTGCTTCCACGTCACATGGGACTCCAAAAACATGCGTTGCCAAAATAGCGGAAGTCTTTTCTGTGATGGCAGATTCAATTTGATCGGGATCTATATTGAACGTCTTTGCATCTATATCCACAAATACAGGAGTGCAACCTTCCCAGACTATAGTTGAAGTGGTCGCCACATAAGAAAAGGGGGTTGTGATTACCTCTCCTTTGATTCCTAATGCTTGAAGGGCAACCTGAATGGCTACAGTTCCGTTGCTCACGACCGCACAATCCTTTGTACCTAAATAGGCATTCAAACCAGCTTCAAACTCTTTGAGAAGCGGTCCATTATTTGTCAGCCATTGGGCATCCCAAGCGCGCTGCATTTCCGCAGTAATCTCTTCAAAGGGTGCTTGAAATGGTTTTGTGACTAGTATTTTGGACATAAGACAAAGCTAATTGCTTTTGGAATTAAATACGCTTACGCACTAAGATAAAACCAACCACCAATCCTATTGCTACAACGGCATTGGTGAATATGAAATCTAAAGCGCTTGGACCACTTAATTTCATAGCCAGTAAATAGGTGGGCAGCGCAATACAAACGAGTGTAAGCTGGACAGAAGAAAATGGCTGCATATTCTCTTTTAAGTAGAGATAAACAGCTTTTGCAATGTTGAATACCGCATAAGAGATGATTAAGGCATAACCGGCACCGTCCAGCCCCAGTCGATCAATTGGAATAAGGACATAATTGAGCCCAATGAGTAAGGCTACCAGGCCTGAAATAGCCACTAGATTCCATTTAAAATAAGGGCCATTCGAAAGCAACTCGCCGTTTGATCCAAAGCTATAATCAATAACTCGTGAGAGTAGGACCAGCACCACTACAGATTTAGCGTCTTCGAATCGTTCTGGATTGGGTATCAAACTAAATATGAATTCAATATTTGGAACAATTAGCAGGAAACTAGCCAAGGCCACAGCCATTAGTACTCTTGAAGTACGCCCGTACATTTTCGCGATTGCATCCGTATTGCCTTCATTCCAAAGATTGGCAAACTGAGGCGACAGCGCTTGAGAAACTGGCCGTCTTATGCCATCCACAAAACTTCCTATAAAAAATGCAATACTATAAATTCCCAGTGCTTCATAACTCATCAAAGAAGCAATCATTTGACTATCAATAGTAGCTAGGCTCATAGTCATTACCGCCATGATTACTCCGCTTCCCGCAAAAGTGGCTAATTCCTTACTCAATCCCTTATTTAAAGGTTTAGGTTTACGTAGCGGAATCCCCTTAAGCAGCACACTGTAAAACAACACACCCAAGCCAACGAACATGTGCACAAGGGCAAAAATCTTCATCCAAAAAGAAAAATCCAGGTGATCCTTACTCACTAAGTAGGCACCAATTAAAAGTGTCAGCCGAATTCCCACATTTTTCAAGAAAAAAGGAACAGAAATACGCTTGGCACTTGATGCTATGGAAAGACCTAGTGTGTAGGTCATACTTCCTGCTATAACCGCTCCAAGGATGAAGATTTCATCTGCAACTGGAACATCTAGAAGTTCCGCAATTCTACCGGCAAAGAGGGTAAACCCAATACCAGATATTCCTGCAACTGCAGCAACTATGGCTATAATATTTGATAAAAATTGACTCGCCTCATCACCCTTAAATTGACTTTGGTACCTCACATAGGTCCTGTGCATTCCCAATAATGCTATGGCAGCAATTAGAACTGCCGTTCGCTCCACCCATCTATAAATTCCTAATTCTTCTAAGGTGAATGCTAGTGGAAATAACCAAATATTATTAAGTACGCCCAGACCAATTCCCAAAAAATTGGACAATGAACCTTTGATTATCTGTCGCTTAAAAACACTCACTATAACGTGGTCAATAAAAGTTCCTTAGTATAATATGCTATTGCACCGCCGCAAAGCGGACCAACAATTGGTATCCAAGCATAAGACCAGCAAGAGTCAACTTTATTTTTAATCGGCAACAATTGATGCATTATACGCGGTCCTAAATCACGTGCTGGATTGATTGCGTATCCCGTAGTTCCTCCCAATCCAAGACCAATTACCCAAACTAAGAGACCTACCGGTAAGGCTCCAACGCTTCCAAGCCCAACAGGTACTTCTTGACCTTCTAGCTCAAAAGCGCCGTCAGAAATGTAAAAGATCACAAACATCAATACAAAAGCACCCATGGTTTCGCTAAAGAAGTTACTCCATGAATTTTTGATTGCCGGAGCCGTACAGAATGTACCTCGAATTGCCTCCCCATCCTTAGTAAGGTCGTAATGTGACTTGTAAAAAATATAATTCAATGTGGTACCCGCCGCTGCACCCAAAAGTTGCGCCAACATATAAACGCCCACCTTGGATCCTTCTAAAGCTCCATCAAGCCATAAAGAAAAAGTTACAACGGGATTTAAATGCGCCCCACTGTAAGGGCCTGCCACAATAACACCAATGTAAACCGCTAATCCCCAAGCGGTGGTAATCATCACCCAAGAACCCGGATCACCTGAGCCGTTGGTCTTCTTCAATTTTACGTTGGCAACAACTCCGTTCCCAACAAACAATAGCAAGAAAGTCCCTACAAATTCGGCCCAAAATTCATTCATACATAGTCCTTTTCACGACGCGTGACAAGATAAGTATTTCTCCTATCGCTTTCTCTTTCCTTCCCTGCATTCTGATTATCTTAAAGGCAAGTAACTCAAAGACATTATGGTCCCGTATATTCTCGCAATTGACGCAGGTACAACGTCATCACGTGCTATTGTATTTGATAAAGACACCAAAAAAATTGGTCTAGGTCAATTCGAATTTCCTCAATACTTCCCAAAAAATTCGTGGGTAGAGCATAATCCCAATGAAATCTGGACCGCGCAATATAAAGCCATTACTTCTGCATTGAAATCGGCAAAAATTCAACCCGGTGCCGTTTCTGCCATTGGAATTACTAACCAGCGTGAAACAACTATAGTATGGGACCGGCGCACTGGCGAACCCATTTATAATGCTATTGTATGGCAAGACAGACGCACCTCTGATTTTTGCAGTTCATTTTCTGAAGCTTCCATTAATCAAGTTGCAGAAAAAACAGGACTTATAGTGGACGCCTATTTTTCAGCGAGTAAAATTAGATGGATTCTTAAACATGTAGAAGGAGCCCAAGACAGGGCAAATCGGGGTGAACTCTCATTTGGAACAGTAGATTCATGGCTAATTTATAAACTCACAGGGGGAGCTAAACACATCACGGATGCTTCAAACGCAAGCCGTACAATGCTCTACAACATTCATAGTGGAATGTGGGACAAGGAACTTTGTGATCTATTTGAAATTCCTGTTTCAATGCTTCCTGAAGTGGTCAACAGTAGCGGGCATTTGGGAAGTACAGATCAGGACGTTTTTGGAGCGGAAATTCCCATATCGGGTATTGCTGGGGATCAACAAAGTGCCCTATTTGGCCAGCTTTGTTTCAGCGCAGGGGAAGCCAAAAACACCTACGGTACCGGTTGCTTTGCTATGACAAATACCGGGAGCCAAATTGTAAACAGCAAAAATAAAATGCTCAGTACAGTAGCTTGGCAACTTAACGGCACGCGCACCTATGCTTTAGAAGGTTCCGTATATGTTGCCGGATCGCTCATCCAATGGCTACGTGATGGCTTAGGATTCTTTGATCAAAGCGCGGATGTAGAAAAGTTAGCCCTAAAAGAGGGAGAAAATGGTGGTATAACCATAATTCCTGCACTAACCGGACTTGGAGCTCCACATTGGGACAGCTATGCAAGAGGTGCCATTATGGGCATTACGCGTGGAACAAATACCTCCCACATTGCCTATGCGGCGCTAGAAGCTATCGCACTAAGCACGGCGGATGTTTTAGAAGCCATGGCAAAGGATCTGGGACAGCCGCTTAAGTCTATAAGAGTGGACGGTGGTGCAAGCGCTAACAATACACTTATGCAAATACAAAGCAACCTATTAAATTGTCCTGTAATTCGTCCATTAGAAACGGAAAGCACGGCGCTAGGGGCCGCATTGCTTGCAGGTCTGGGCATAGGGGTTTGGCAATCTACCCATGAATTGAAAAATCTAGCAGAAATGGATGATACATTCACTCCAAAGGATGGTTCGTATGCTGTACTGCGTAATCAATGGAAGAAAGGAATTCAAGCATCCAAAGGATGGGCCCATCAAGAGAGTTATGAATAAAGGAAAAGTAGAGCACTATTGACGGCTAGACCTTACATTTGAATACTATGAACTTCTGCTTCATTCTTGGAAATCCTCGCAGCGGAACATCCCTGTTTCGGCTCATGCTCAACGCACATCCCCAGATGGTGGCACCACCTGAATGTGGTTTTATTCAATGGAATTTTTCAGCATTTGGCAAGGTAGATTTCACCGTTGCTCAAAACCGTACTGCATTTGCACATGCGGTCTTGGGAAGCAAAAAAATGGAAACCTGGGGCTTGACTTTGGATGATCTTACGAATTCTTTTGATCAGGTAGCTGCACCCAATTACCAAAACATGGTAAAAGCTGTGTTTAGTGCCTATTCTAAATCCAAGGGAAATAATACGGCTCCTGAAGTTGCTATTGATAAGAACAACTATTATTTGAATTTCCTTGAAGATATTTCAAGTGCCATGCCAAATGCTAAATACATACACCTAGTAAGGGATGTAAGAGATGTAGCCAACTCGTATTTAGATATTGAAAAGAAAAACTTAAAAGGAAAATACGCTCCAAATTTAGAAACTAGCGCAGAGGAAATTGCCGGTAAATGGATTGAAAATAATGAGCGTTTATTAAGCTATTTAGGTGATAAGCCAACCCTTGTCGTACGCTATGAAGACCTCTTGATTCATCCAGAACGTGAACTCCAAAGAGTGGCGAATTTCTTGGGACTTTCATACAATGAGCGTATGAGTCAGTTCTATAATCACAATGACGAGCCCCAAGAAATGCTCAATTGGAAGCAAAAAACCCTTCAACCTGTTGACCCCAATAGAGCGGGCGCTTTTAGAAAAGAACTAGACCCCCACTTTAGCGACCAGCTATGGAATTTGGCACATACTTCTTTAGAAAAATTCGGTTATTCCAAATAGTATGTATGTCCACCTTATAAATGACGAAAAGTTCCTGCCGCCCTTTATAAAAAGGGCTCAGGCAGTACTAGATAACAATCTTTACATCGTTTTTGGTCCTAAACCACCTTACACTTTTTTACAAGAAAGCGGGCAGGTTATTCATTCCTCTGAATGGACAGATTACCAGTTGAAGCACAATGTTGAAATTGAAAGAGTGTATATCCACTTGATGACCTACCAAAAAATCAAGTGGGTAAGTGCCGCGCCCAAAGCTCCTGTGTATTGGCTGTTTTATGGCAACGATTTATACGAGCTTCTTCTGGCCTTCAAAGGGTTTAAGCTCTTTGAACAATTGGATGCACCTAAAGGAATCTTGACAAGAATCAAAGGAGAAAATCTACTGAGCCGATTAAAGCGCTGGGCTGAATTAAAAGCTTATAACCGTTATTATGCTCCATTTGTACAATCGCATGTGGACTACTGGTGTTTCTGGAGCCCCGGAGATTTTAATCTTCTTGTGGAGCACTATCAATTTCAAGGGGAAATGTTGAAGTTTCAATACGGTGCTTTCAATCCAGAGGACATTGAATTGGTTAAACAATGGGTGGTGGCTAATCCTGATTTTAGTTCTGAAGATATATTATTAAACCACAGCGGTTCACAAAGTGGAAATCACAGACACTTGTTGGCGCAACTTCATGATTTAGGAGTGACGCAGCCAGTAAGAACACCTCTAAGCTATGGCGACCAAGCACACATTAAAGCAACTTTAGAATTTGGCAAAGGCATTCTTGGTTCGGCTTTCCATCCAATTCTTAACTATATGGATCGCAATGCATATTTCGAACTCATATGTACTTCAGGCTATGCAATATTTGGCCACAGAAGACAGGAAGCCGGAAACACCTTGTTTATTGCGCTAATGAGTGGAACTAAGGTTTTTTTACACCCTGAAAGTGTATTACTTCCCTTTCTTAAAGAGCAAGGCTATTACTTTTTTACCTGGAATGATCTGAGCAGAGAAACATTAGGAACGCCATTAACTCTTAAAGAACGCACTAAAAATTATTCACTTGCCTGCAGCCAATTTTCCGAACAGACCATTGCAGAAAACTACCAGAGAATTCTTAGATAATGCTGTTCAATTCGTTGCCTTTCGCTGTCTTTTTACCTATCGTATTCGCGGTATACTGGGCGCTGCGTAATTCTCTGCGTTCTCAAAACGTCATGCTCCTAGTAGCCTCCTATGTTTTTTACGGTTGGTGGGACGCAAGATTCTTGAGTCTTATTGTTGCATCCACTGTGGTCGACTATTTACTTGGTCAATACCTAGCAGTTGCAACGAATGCCTTGAAACGGAAACTTTTGCTGACCGCAAGTATGATTTTTAACCTAGGTCTTCTTGGCGTATTCAAATACTACAATTTCTTCATGGAGAATTTTATGGAGATTGCTCATAGCGTTGGACTCCATACCAATCCTATTCTTTTAAAAATAGCCTTACCGGTGGGTATCTCTTTCTATACTTTTCAAACCATGTCCTATACCATTGACATCTACCGAAAGCAACTTGAGCCCACTAAAGACTTCATTGCATTTGCCGCTTTTGTTGGTTACTTCCCGCAGCTTGTTGCAGGACCCATTGAAAGGGCCTCAAACCTTCTCCCTCAAATGTCTAAACGCAGGTATTTTGACTATCAGAAAGCAGTTGATGGCATGCGGCAAACGCTTTGGGGATTCTTTAAAAAGGTGGTCATAGCAGATGCAGTAGCTCCTTTAGTAGACCAGGCATTTGGTGATCCTAATGGTTTTAGTGCTATTGCTTTAATTACAGGAGCACTATTATTCTCCATACAGATATATTGTGATTTTTCTGGATATTCAGACATTGCCATTGGCATTTCCAAGCTCTTTGGAATCGATTTAATGCAAAATTTCAGAACACCCTACTTTTCACGTGATATTGCAGAATTTTGGCGCCGATGGCACATTTCGTTGAGCACTTGGTTTAGAGATTATTTATACATCCCCCTTGGAGGCTCTCGAGGCTCTACTGCGCTTAAAGTGAGAAATACCTTTGCCATATTCATAGTTTCAGGCTTTTGGCACGGCGCCAATTGGACCTTCATCATTTGGGGCCTTATAAACGCCCTGCTCTTTCTTCCACTCCTTCTTGCTAAACGCAACAGGAGTAATTTAAATGATCCTGAAATCAGCGACCTCCATAGAATACTTCTCACCTTCTCAATTACTACAATAGCCTGGATATTTTTCCGAGCCGATTCGCTTTCCCATGCCATAGACTATTTGCAGAACATCGCCATCTGGAATTCAGGAAAGTCGCTATCCATTAAACCCACGTTAGTAGTATATATAGCACTGTTATTCTTTGGTGATTGGATTGGACGCAAGCACGATTTTGCACTCAATACGCTTAGTGAAGGTATTCTTTCAAAGTCTCCTTGGTTGAGGCTGACTCTTTATCTGAGCCTAGCTTACCTGATTTTGCTCTACATTGGGGGACAACAGAACTTCATTTATTTCCAGTTCTAGTATGCGCCAGTTCATTTATAGATTTTCATTGGTCTCTCTTCTTCTTGCTTTGGCAATTGGACTTTTAGTTGCCTTCAATTATTGGCGCACCCAATCATTCATAGCAAAACACCAAGGAGGCACTATTATATTGGGTGATAGCCATGCCGCCACAGATATTCATCCTGATATCCTGAATGCATCCAATTTTGCACATACGGCAGAACCATTGCTAGCTACTTCGCAGAAATTGGAATGGATCACAAAAAAACTTCATCCAGATACCATATTGTTAGTACTGAGTCCAAATAATTTTGCGGGGTACAACGATTTTAAATTTTCGAACTCACAGTGGTCGTCGGAAATGACAAAGCGATACTACCCGTTATTCCCAAGGTCTTTTTGGACACAGCATACAGACCCAATAACTGCGCTCGGGCATTCCAATAGACAACAGCTTCTACCCAATATATCGGGCAGACCGGCTTTTCTAGGAAAATTCACACCTAAACCCATTCAGGGTGAAAAAAATGACCTGCAAAACACATTGAATAGGCATTTTAATCCCGATTATCCTTTAATCTCACAGCCGTCTGAATGGGCCATTGAAGACATCAGAAAAATTTGCGAACGCAAGGGCGTAGAGCTTTTAGTGGTAATCGCCCCACTTCTGCCAGACTACAAATCAGCCATTCCTGGTGAAGTTCAACAGCTGTTCAATGCTACCACTGCGAAACTTAAGGTAATCCCAGTTAACATAGAACTAGCCAATAGCGATTACTACAATGCGGACCATTTGAACCTTAACGGCGCAAAATCTTACTCAAAGGCCTTGCAATCTGCCCTGCGCAAATAAGCATGCTCAAAAAATAAGAGATCACCCCAAAATATTTTTCAAAAGAAAAGCCGCGGCCTATGGCCGCGGCTTTTATATCTCTCACTGTCGTTCGGGATTATAAGACCTGAACTCTTTGAGTTACTGTTCCTTCCGCAGAAGATACACGGACCAGGTACATACCTGGACTTGCGTTAATTTCTACCGGAATTATATTTCCTTCTACTGAGGTTTTCGAAAGAACTGAACCTCGAACATCCATCACCTCTACGGTATAGTTGTCCTTGATGCCCATCTCAATCTTAAACACCCCTGTATTTGGATTAGGGTAAATACGTCCAATTAAAGTGAGTTCACCAGCATTGGTATTTGGAGTTAAATTACCTGGAGAACCTACGTCACCGTTCAATGAAGTATATGCACCGTTCACACCATCTACGGCATCACCCATAGAAGCACCAGTTGAATCAAATTCAACAGAAACA
>Ga0228622_1001351_pt1 | contig 10721 bp, 14 predicted proteins | sample 26DmetaG_FD_186035 | JGI IMG/M metagenome (GOLD analysis project Ga0228622, IMG submission 186035) | Seawater microbial communities from Monterey Bay, California, United States - 26D | ecosystem: Environmental > Aquatic > Marine > Coastal | place: USA: California | collected 2016-10-01
ACAAGTTAGCTTTAGAAACAAAAGAAGTAAACGAAGTTCGTCGTAAATGGTGGCAAAGAAATAAGTAAATGTTAGGCATAAAAAAAAGGCACCCCTTGAGATGCCTTTTGATGTTTTCATATTTCAACCAAAAAATACATTGAAAACAATATTGTTTTTATCAAACAACCTAACCAGTAGCAAAGATAGTAAACTAACACAAATCAAAGCAAAAAACTTACCTAAATAGTTTATCAATTATTACACTCCCAGGTTTTACAGTGGTTACTCATTAGTTTTTTGCTTTTGATGTAGTTCCCCTAAAAGTATAGTTCAGTATACCCCCTTTATATAGGGGGTTATACTTACTGAACCATATATTTATCTTAGGCAAATTTATAGTTCGAACTATACTTTTTATTTACTGAACTATATTTTTTACTAGTGTTTACAAGGATTTAAGTGATTAACTAAAGTGTAGTTCAGAATGTATTTATTTTGTTACTGAACTATATATTTATAAAGTATAGTTCCAAAAGCTACTGAACTATATTTTTGCTATTTAATATGTTGATTTATAGGTGTTTGTTAAAAGTGTAGTTCAGCTAATTTATAGTTCGAACTATATTAGGCATAAAAAAAGGGGCTCGTATATGAACCCCTTTAAATAAAATAGATTATTGTTATTCGTGTATACGATGTATTTTGTAATATTTAGTTCTTTTATCTGAACCTATATTCAATACTGTTAAGTAATTATTAGCTTCCAGGTACTTTATAAACCTTATTATATCTGTCTTATGCTTTTTGATATACTTAATGTCTTTAGTGTCTAAATAGTCTTTTACCTTACTCCTAGTGCTTTCAGCATTTAAAGGTTGTGAGTGAGTATCTTTAACTAATTGTATTAACTCTTCGTGTGTTAACTTCTCTTCAGGTGCTACCTTTGTTATTCTTACTTTTTCTACTACTTCAGCACTAACAAACATTTTATTTTCATCACTCCATTCAAAACAAGTTGTTGCGTGTCCTCCGTTCCTGGCTTTTCCGTGTTCAAAATTACTTGTTAACGTTCTTACTTCGTTTGCATCTGTTGTTATTGCTAAAACTCCTTCAGCTTCTCTCAGTATCTCTGAACCTATATGCCCCCTAGGAGTTAAACTATTTTTGTTTGGGTGTAAAGTTGTAAGGATAGATACGCCAAATTCTGAAGTAATATATCTAACCCAATTTTTACACTCGATAGACTGCTCTAAACTGTTCGTATCGTCTACTAAGTCACCTATACCATCTAACAACAATAATTCAGGCTTATAGTGTCTTAAAAGTTGTTCAATCTTTGCCTTTCTATCTTTAGCGTTAGATACGTTTCTTAAGCTTATAATATTAGCGTTTTTTATCGTTTCTCCTGGCTTTACTTTTGCTCTGTTCATAGTTCTAGCAAAAGATGTCCATACATCTTCCTCAGCACGTTCAAAATCAATATAAAGTATACTATCAATTTCAGTTTCAAAACCTAAACTATCACAATCTTTATTAATTACTGAACTAATTATGGATTCACAAATTGAAGATTTCCCACTTCCTGGTGCAGCTATGATGCAACTAATATTTTGAAACTTTAATATTCCTTCTCCATTAACTGAAAGTATAGGCTTTCTATATGGTGGTTTATTATCCCACGTTGGTATGAATAACCCTTCTACTATGTTATTTATCTCTTCTACCATTACGCTACACAATTAAGTTCGTTAATAATAGATTCGATTGAGTTGTTTGCTTTGGGGTGTGTGTTCCAGGCTTGTTCAAATGCCCTTTTTACTCCATTTCTTAAGGCTTCTTTTTCATTACCATACATAGAACAACAAGCATTGTAAAGACGTTGTTTAATGTCGTTTTCTATTTGTGGCGCATAGTGTAACCAACTTGAAATAGCTTGTACTTTGATAATGTTAGCGTGTCTATTACCCTCTGAACAACAAGCAAAAAACTGTTCTAACTTAGAAGTTGCATTTATTAGATATGCTTCAATTCTATTTTGAGCGTGTAATGGTACGCTTGTAATACTTTGCCTTTCTATTATTGGTTCCTGGTATACTTCTAGTTTTATGTCTAAGGGTTCTGCTTCAAAATTGTAGTAAATTTCTTTGTCATAAGCTATAAATAATGGTTGTGTAACATTAAATTGAGCGTTATCAATGTTTTCTTTATACTTACTTATGTTTAAGGCTTCTGCAATACGTTTTTTATTCAATTTAAGCGTATTATAGCACTCTTTAAATGGTATTGTATCATTTATTAATATAAGTGCTTTAACGCCTTTCTTTCGAGGGGAAATTACAGTTAGTAATGTACTTGAATTATTAGATAGTATATCTTTTATTTCTTCAGCTTCAGAAGTTTCAACATCATCTATATCCAAAGCAATTAACGAATTATTGAAAAATTCTAGATTATCCTTTTTTCTTGTTGGCTCAAACGTTCCGTAAGGCGTTATAAATGGAAGTTGTTTTTTTAAATCTTGCTTATGCTCTTTTGGTGCAAGTTGAATTTTATCAGTTATATGCTTCACAAAGTCTGAAGTATATATCTCAATTAATCTATTGAACGTTATTTGCTGTTTTGGGGTTGTTGTGAATATTCCTTTACTTTTATCGTAGAATAAAGAAAATTCTAAATTTTTAATAATACTGGTATTACCAGTATTGGCTTGTTGCTCTCTCATTATTTTGTACTTTTTGGTTGTTGCAATATTACTAATTATCTCTTTTACTATTAAGAATACTTTTTCATTTTTATTAACAAGCAATTAGTAGTATTCATCTAACAACTGTGATATTTCAAATTCATCTGTTGGGTTTCTAAGTAGAAAATTTGGTTTATCGTTACTAATTAAACAGTAGTTGTAAAATGATTCAACTTTGTGCATAAATGATTCTTTACTTTCTTCGCCAAAAAAAACCACTATTACATCAAAGTAATTTTTAACTGCACTTATCACTGTATTTTGGTGTTCAGTGTCGTAGTATTCATCTATAAAACCTAACAAGTCTTTTATATCTTCAATTTTAGTTGGTTTCATCTTCTGTTGTATTAATGTAAATTCTATTAAAGTTGTTTGCGTTGTTTGTTTCATCTGTTAGTTCAATAGCCTTGAATGTAGGAGTACAATATTTAAGTAAACTTATTATTGCTTGAACTCTATCTCTAGGTTCTAAACTTGCTATATCTAATTGAAGTTGACTAAAATTGTCTTTTACAAGTTGCTCTATTAGTTGCCTTGTTTTAGCTACATCTTTGTTAGGTACTCCCTTTTCTCTTCCTCCGAACTTTTTACCAGTTGTATTAGCCATATCTATTTTAAACTATTTTAGATTAAACCTGAGTAACCATATTAGCTACTCAGGTATTATTATTTATCTATTGAAAACCATTTAGAATGTAGTTTACATTCACTTTGAAATTATTACTTAATTGGTCGAATGAAATAACTCTAATAGCTTTGGCAATATGTTGTTTAACAAGTGTTCCTTGTTCCATATACTCCTTTAAGTTGTTTAGATGTTGTATAAGTGATATAGTTTGATAATACCTTTCTATTTGTTCAGGTGTTTCGGCATATAAACCAAAATCAATAAACTTTGCTTTGCCTTGTACAAAATCAAAATCTTCTACTTCAATATCCTTGTACTTAGTTTCGTAAAACTCAATTTTAGATAGTTGAACGTCTGACATCTCAAACATTTTTAAATCAGTTACGATTGAGGGAAATTGTGAACGATACTTTTTAATGAATGACTTCTTAAAATACGTAGTAAAGCTTTCATTAAACTGCTTTAAATCTTGCATTGGTACATATCTCTCACAATAATCTTTTACTTCATCAAATAGCTCCTTTTTACGCTTAATTTTAGCTTTATAACTATTCAATTCCGTTAAGTTTTCTAGTAATAGAACTCTCTTAATTAATTTGTCTGTTGCTGTCTTTTCTACTTTTGTCATCTTATTTTTTTTTATTGATTTTAAACTCTTTTTTTAATTCCTTTTTAACTAACTCTGTAATGTTGTGAGTGAATATTAAATATTCGATTGGTGTTAATTTTGACTTAATAATGTCCATCATGTTTTTTGGTTTTGGTTTAACCTCTTCCATTTCCGTTTTCTTGGTGCTGAATTTGTACTTCATAAATCTGATATTTCTAGGTTGTTATTTAATATGTGTCTAATCAAAGACTGCATTGTTGTGTTTCTTTGAACTGAAATAAGTTTTATCTTTTTTCGTTCCTCCTTGGTTAATCTTAGTAGAAAATCTCCACTTGTTTCTTTTTTCTTTTGTGACATTCTTAATGATATTATTGTTATTACTATATCATTAACTAGAAGTAATAATTTTTGTATTACCTAGATTGAGTAAATCGAGTGAGTTTTAAAGAAAATTGTGAATAAGAATAAGGTTAACGTACTTATTAATAACGTTTTAAATAGGGCTTAATAAACTTTTGAACAAACAAAGAGAAGCCCCTACCGAAATAATCGATAAGGGCTTAGATAAAAAAGCATATGAAAAAGCAGAACCTATGTATTAACTAGGTTGTAGCGTTTTTGTTTTTATATTATAATAGGTCGTAAACGTTTAAAACCTCTTCTTTTGTGATGCCTAAATAACGCTTTGTAATTGATTCACTTGAATGATTGAAAACAGCACATAACAAAGTAATAGAACTTTCCTTTTTGCCACTCATTAAATAAACTCTATTTCCAAACGTTTTACGGAGTGAGTGAGTACTAATATTCTTTTTAGGGAATAACGTTCTTAAATGCGATTTTAATAGTCTATTAAGTGATTGTATCGTATAGATAGTATTCTTATTTGATAGGAACATTAAACCAACACCAGGATAAGAAGATATAATATTTTTCAATTCTTTAGAAATTCTTATTTCTCTGTCTTTATTAGTCTTTTGCTCTTTGATTATTATAGAATCTTTTTGCATATCCTCAAAGGTTAATTGTGATAAATCGGAATACCTTAAACCGGTATAGATACCAGTCAAAATATACAAGCCTAGAACCTTATCTTTTGTAGGTAGTAAATTTATAGCGTACTTCTTTAATAAATCAAAATCTAATGAATCACTTGAACTTTCTGAATAAAGATTATTTTTCATAACTGTCTTTTTTGGTTGTTTTATTTGTTCAAATATATATAAAAAACCTCATTAATGAACATTATTTTTTACACAAATGTTTAAATGTTTAATTATCAATAACATAGTATGTTCAGTAATATTCATAAATGAACATTATTTCAGTTATTCAAAAGTAAATTTTAGGCATAAAAAAAAGGCACCCTTTCGAGATGCCTCTTTTAATGTTTTCAATTTATTAATAGACAAAATTTTTTTTATAAATCAAAACAACCTAACCAGTTACAAAGATACGAATATCGAATTGAATTATAACACCTAATTTGAATTAAAATAAAAGATTTATGGTGCGCCGGTTACACATAGGTTACACATAGAGTGACACTTGTATCCCTTTGTTTATAAGGGGGTGACAGAAGCGCAGTATAAAAAGCCTATATATATACTAATTAAAAAATACAACCCCCCCCCTTACATTTTTTTTTCTTCAAAAACTTTACCAAAATAAGCTGCGCTTGTGTAACCAAAGACTTAAATATTTAACAATCAATATATTAACTTGTTTTCTACCTTGCGCCTACCTTGCGCCTATGTGTAACCGGCGCAGCATAAATAGTAAAAAGCATAAAAAAAGGCAGTAAACTTAATTACCACCTTTAAAAAGAATACTTTTAAATAATTCTAATCAATATACCATTCTCTAAATTTAAGTGAGTATTTGATGTTATAATTAGTCAATTTATGTTTAAGATAGATATCAATTAGTTTCTTTGCGTTCTTTTCGTGAAACAAGTTACCTAACTTCATAGGATTCTCTGGAGCTCTATATTCAGCTAAAAAGTCTTTTACCTTAAATCTTTTATCTCTTTTTTCAAATAGTAAGTAATTAATAATCCTTTCCATTTCATCTAGTGATGCATCATTATTAAAAGATGCTTTAAAATTATCTTCTGTTTTATCGTAAGTGATTCGCTCTAAACCATTATTAATGTAATAACTAACACATCTAAAAATGAATGAATAAAACTTATCCCACTCCTCTTTATCCCATTCACTATAGAAACGTTTCTCAAACTCATCTACTGGAGTGTGATTTAATCCGTAGTACGGCTTTATCTTATATTCAATGAATCTTCTATTTGTAGATACATTCTTTTCATCATATCTAACTAACCAGTTTGAAGTGATTAAGAATTTAGGTGCATCTTCAAATGGTATTACTACTGCTTTAGCGAATTTCTTTTGAGCGTTAATCCCTCCAGTAATCTTAGTATAAATTGAATCGTATTTAAAAGATGCATCTACATCATCTAAAACATAAACTCTAATGCTTTTATCTAAGTCATCTAAATTAAAGTTCTCATCTGCTTTAAATTCATTACCACCTTTTACAAGTGTCTTTTGTACTAACTCAATAGCTTCATAGATTAATGATTTACCACGACCACCATTACGATTAACATCATTTGCGCCCTCATCTGTAAGCACAATAGCTGGATTACTAGCTTTATCTTTATGATTGTGGCAATAGTACCCTAACATTGAATTAAAAGCGTTCACAACGTTTCTATGCTCATCATTTGAAGCATCAATATCTTTAACTCCAGTAGATATACGTTGAATAAACTTCTCAAAATCCCCTACTTCATCTGTATAATTAAAATCAATAGATTGTATTTCGTGAGGAGTAAAGAAACCTTTAACTTCTTTGTATGGTTTAACTTTTATATCTGTAATATCTGAATTTTCAAAGTAGTGAAAACCATTCTTAAAAGGCAATCCAAAACTATCTTTTTTGTCTTTATGGTACTCTATTTCACTGAAAGGTAAAAGTGGGTAAGAACTAGCTAAAACACTATTATTTTCTTTAGCAACCTTATCTTTTATAGCATCTTTTTTGACCTCATTAATTTCACTTTCTAAGAATGAAACCATATTAGTTTTATGATTGAAGTAATCTATTACGTTATTCTTATTATGAAGTAAATAAATTTTATCGTCTGGAGTGGATATTCTTAAAAAGTCGTTTTGCTTAAGAAAGTCTGCATACATCGTTGGACTTGTTTCTACTTCATTTGTAGAGTGATTAACTGAATAAAACGAAACCTTATCGTTTATTATCTTAGGCTTGATGCATTCCTTAATTGAAAATTCAACAGTATCGAAAGTTAACTTAGTTACATTTACATCACTTAGAACAAACAAACCATCGTGTAATCTAGCGTAATTAGTTAATTCGTTTTCAGAAATAAAACGCTCGATATATTCCTTTTCATAACTTGTAAGCTCTTCAAAAACCTTTCCACTATTGTTATACCTATCATCTGTTAAAACCTCTGTAACACGTTCTTTATACACTTTAGATAATCCAGTTCTAGCAACATCAATAGATACTTTACTTTTACTATGTGAATTTAAAAACGTAGAAAAGTCTTTCTTACTTAATATCTCGTATACATCGTGTCTATAGTCTGAATTAAGTTGAATATCGATGAATGTAGGGAACGCTCTTTTAATATCGTATTCTTTTACATTGAAAGGTAAGTCTCCCCTTAATACACTTGGAACTGCTGAAAGTGGATTGTACTCTCTATGTCCATTTATTTTGATGTTAAATATTTCATCGTCTTTTTTGGAGTAGAAACCATACAACTTTAAACTCATATAAATAACATACGAATTGTAATTATCTACATTGAAAGGATTGTATTTTTTCTCCTTATCAACTTTATCATAGTACGAATGTAGTTTATCTAGGTCGTGTCTAAAATACTTCTCATCTAGTTTAATCTTACTAGTAGAATAAGCATTCACATATTTAAAATAGTCGTTATTCTTTAAAGGATTAGATTTTAACCAGTCTATAACATTTATAAGTAACTTACACCTTTCAGAACCAGCATCTCGGTACTTTTTAGCATCTGCAAATGTAAATACGAACTTAGTTGACTTTACAGTTTCTTTAATCTCTGTATTGACCTCTTTGATATACTGGTCAAGTGGCATAATTTTATACACTAATGCCTTAGTGTTCAGGTTTACTGTTATCATTTCTTTAAAAAATTTTGTCTATTACAATATTAATAATAATCTTTTTTCTTTTCTCTTTTGGTTTTAACTTTTTATTAACAAGCATTTAGTAGTATTCTTCAAGTAATTGCCCTATCTCGAATTCATCTTCAGGATTTCTAAGTAGAAAACTTGGTTTATCGTCACTGGTTAAACAATAATTGTAAAATGATTCAACTTTGTGTAAGAATGATTCTTTTGATTCATCTTCAAAAACTATTACAATAGTATCGAAATAACGCCCTACAGTGCTTAAAACAGTGCCTTTATGCTTTGTATCAAAGTATTCATCTATAAAATTTAACAAGTCTTTAATGTTTTCAATTTTAGTTGGTTTCATCTTCTGTTGTATTAATGTAAATCTTATTAAAGTTGTTTGCTTTGGTGGTTTCATCTGTTATCTCCATAGCTTTCAGTTTAGGTAGTGCGAAGTTTAATAGCTGAATAAGAAAGTTCAATCTCTCTTTTGGTTCAACATTGTCTAGATCACTTTGTAATCTTTCAACATTGTCATCAATAATCATTCTTACCCTATTTCTCAACTCGGAGGTTGCTTTGTTTGGTACTCCTTTCCTGGATGACTTAACCCCAAAATTGTTATTGTTATCAAATTTCATCGTTACTGTATCGTTAGTTTAACCCAGGATAAGCAATTAACCTATCCTGGTGTTATTATTAGATTATCTACTAAAAGCCTTTTAAAACATAATTGTAATTCAATACAAACTTTTGTTTTTGGATATTGTAAGAAACTATTTTTAGTAAGTGAGCAATTTGTGAACTTGGTGTCATACCTTGTTGGAACTTATCCTTCAAACTATTTAATTCATTTACTAAAGTTATTGTCTGATTATATCGAAATATCTGCTCTTCAGTTTCTGCACAAACAGAGAAGTCTGGCATTGGTGCTGTTCGTTTAATTGGATTGAACTCTTCAATATTATGATAGTTATACTTATCAATTAAAGTATCTAGTAATACGATTGAAACCTCAAGTAAATCAAGTAACTTTTCAGTCTTTAGGTAGGGTGGGAAGTCTTTTCTATAAACCACCTCAAATTGATTAATGAAATATTGTTTTACATCGGTTCTAAAGGCTTCATCTAGGTCAACACTTATAAACCTATTCATATAATCCACTAGACTGTCTAAGGCTTTCAATTTAGCTTCTAGTCTAGATTTGTGTTCAAACTGTTCTCTTTCTAATACATAAAGGATAATCTTATCCGTTTTTAATCGTTTTACCTCTTTCATCTTATTACTTTTTTTTGTTGATTTTTAACTCTTCTTTTAATTCCTTTTTAATTTCGTGAACCAGTATCACAAACTCTATTGGTGTTAATTTTTCTTTGATTAACTCTACTGTTGTTTGTTTTTTGGTTACTTCAACCATTTCGCTATCATTCATTTTAACTTTGTATCTCATAGTTCCTCTATTGTTAAATTGTTAGCCAATAAAAATCTTATTAAAGAAGTCATTGAAGTTTGTTGATTTTTAGCTACTCGACTTAGCTTTCTTTTTTCGTCTGCGGTAAGCCTTAATAAAAAGTAACTTACATCTACTCTGTCCTTTGTTTGTGTCATTTTTTCTTTAGTTTTATATAATTCGACAACTATTAACTAAACTTTATATAAACTGTTTCGCTTTCAAAATTGTGATTTGATTGAAATTTGCGGTTTAAGAAGTTTACCAACAAATGAAATGGTGGTTAATACATTATTTTATAGATAGTTAGGTGTGATAGTGTGTTTTTATAAACAAGCAAAAAGAAACCCCTACCGAAATTAATCGATAAGGGCTTAGATAAAAAAGCATATGAAAAAGCAGAACCTATGTATTAACTAGGTTGTAGCGTTTTTGTTTTTATATTATAATAGGTCGTAAACGTTTAAAACCTCTTCTTTTGTGATGCCTAAATAACGCTTTGTAATTGATTCACTGGAGTGATTGAATACAGCACACAACAAAGTAATAGAACTTTCTTTTTTACCACTCATTAAATAAACTCTATTACCAAACGTTTTTCTTAGTGAATGTGTACTTATATTCTTTTTAGGAAATAAAGTCTTTAAATGTTCTTTAAGTAGTCTATTGAGTGATTGTATAGTGTAAATAGTATTCTTATTTGATAAAAACATTAAACCAGTTCCAGGATAAGAAGATACAATAGTTTTTAATTCTTTAGATATTCTTATTTCCCTATTCTTTTGAGTCTTTTGCTCTTTGATTATTATAGTGTCTTTTTGCATATCTTCAAAAGTTAATTGTGATAAATCGGAATATCTTAAACCAGTATAGATACCAGTTAGAATGTATAAACCTAAAACTTTGTTTTTAGTTGGTAATAGATTAATAGCGTATTTCTTTAATAAATCGAAGTCTAAAGAATCACTTGAAGTTTCTGAGTAAAGATTGTTTTTCATAACGTTGTATTTTTTGGCTTTTAATATGTTCAAATATATATATTATTTCTCATAAATGAACATTTTATTTTGCAATATTATTTAAGTAGTTGTTTTTAAACG
>Ga0228622_1001363_pt1 | contig 10695 bp, 8 predicted proteins | sample 26DmetaG_FD_186035 | JGI IMG/M metagenome (GOLD analysis project Ga0228622, IMG submission 186035) | Seawater microbial communities from Monterey Bay, California, United States - 26D | ecosystem: Environmental > Aquatic > Marine > Coastal | place: USA: California | collected 2016-10-01
CTTCGCGACGCCCCCCCCCCACTATGCTCCAAAACCGGCCCGTCCAATCTTGACGCAAGCCGAAAGTAAATCACTTATTTTTCAGCATTATCGGTCACGGACTGCGCTTTGCCGACAAAATTCGGACGCTGGGATGCGCCCCGTTTAACCCGCGTCTAAAAGTTTGAACTTAATCTCAAACAAATCTTTCTCGCCTCGTTTTTCAGCAGGGGTAGAGGTATATCCGTAATTGCCAGCTGAAGGCAAAGACAGCGCCGTATTATGCGTTGATTAGCAGGGTGTGGCGTGTATTCTGTTTCAAACAGAGTACAAGAGGGCGGCCCCATGAAGATCAAAGACTATTTTGCCGGAAAACGCAGCAGAGTTGCAGATTGGTATACGCAAGACACATCGGATATCCCGTTATACTGCAAAGTAACCGATAAAGTTTTAGACATGATCGTCACTTTATCCGACCCGCGCGAGGCAAGCCTTGCAGTGGTGGACGAAAATAACCACGTGGTCGGCATCGTCACTGGGCGTGATATCGTTTTATACATGGGTACGCATCGCGTGATCGAAGAAAACCTTACCGTAGATGCCGTAATGACGGAAAATCCCAAAACGGGCACGCCGGAAATGCTGTGCATAGACGCCTTGAAAATAATGATCGAGGGGCGTTTTCGTAACCTTCCGATCGAAGTTGATGGCAAATTCGTTGGGATCCTTTCAATATTAGCGGCTGCCAAAGGCCGTTTGATGGAAACCATGGCGAAGAATACAGAAGCCTATGAATCACTAAAGTCGCTCAGCGATGGCATGCCAGAAATAGATATCGAGAATACGACACAAGACGCGTTTAAATTAGTTTCTGACAGCAAGGCGCCATTCGTTTCCGTTAAAGAAAACAATGAAATCATCGATTTTTTGATGGATTATGATTTAAGACGCCTTTGGTTGAAAAAACAGTGATCCAAAGGTAGATTTGCCAAAATAGCAAATCAAAATCATAAGAGACAATGCTGCCGATTGAATGGAACATTAGCGATGGGCTGACAGGGTACCTGCAGGCTGTTCAGGTTATGGAGACGCGCGCCGATGCTATCGCTAAAGGCGATGCGCCGGAAGCCATTTGGTTGGTTGAACACCCCGCGCTTTACACTGCGGGGACCAGCGCCAATCGCGAGGATTTGATTGACGCGAACAGATTTCCTGTGTTCAGCAGCAAACGCGGCGGGCAATATACATATCATGGGCCGGGCCAGCGGGTTGTCTATGTGATGCTCGATTTAAACCGGCATGGCAAGGACGTGCGCGCATTCGTACAAAAGCTAGAGCGGTGGGTAATCTCCACATTGGCCTGCTTTAACGTGCAAGGAGCCATTCGCGACGGTCGTATTGGCGTGTGGGTTGATCGACCGGAAAAGCCGTTAACGCCGGCAGGATTGTGCCAAGAAGATAAAATAGCCGCGATCGGGATACGGCTTCGAAAATGGGTCTCGTTTCACGGGCTCTCGATCAATGTTGATCCCGATTTATCGCATTTCGAGGGGATCATACCCTGCGGCATTCGCGAGCATGGCGTGACAAGTTTGGTGGACCTTGGGCTTCCCGTAAGCATGGTGGATCTTGATATGGCTCTGAAAGACCAGTTTGAAAAACAGTTTTTGACACCCTAAACGCATCAGAAAGCGGGCCCACCGCAGGCATGACAACACAGCCCGGATAAGGCCGCGTCATTTTTTCCCACCCTGCGGCAAAGTCATACATTGCCGAGCCCGCAAATGCGCATTAAAAGCAAGCCTAAGCCAAGGGATTATCAAACTGTTTAATTCCACCACAATAACTCAATTAGGAGGCAATTATGGCAGATGCAGCCATTCATGGCCACGAACATGAAGATCAACGAGGGTTTTTCACGCGTTGGTTCATGTCTACGAATCATAAAGACATCGGAATCCTGTACCTGATTACATCGGCATTTGTCGGATTCGTATCGGTTGCCTTCACCGTTTATATGCGGCTTGAATTGATGGATCCGGGCGTTCAGTATATGTGCCTCGAAGGCGCACGGATGTTTGCAGATGCATCTACCCCTTGTACTCCGAACGGCCACCTTTGGAATGTTTTGATCACTGGTCATGGTATTTTGATGATGTTTTTCGTGGTTATTCCGGCGTTATTTGGCGGATTTGGTAACTACTTCATGCCCTTGCAAATTGGTGCACCGGATATGGCATTTCCGCGCATGAACAACCTTTCTTTCTGGCTTTATGTGGCCGGTACGACGCTGGCGATCTGCTCGGTTTTAGCGCCAGGCGGCAATGATCAACTGGGCTCTGGTGTGGGCTGGGTTCTGTATCCACCGCTCTCGGTGAACGAAGGCGGTATGTCGATGGATCTGGCGATCTTTGCGGTGCATGTCTCGGGCGCCTCTTCCATTCTGGGTGCGATCAATATGATCACCACCTTCTTGAATATGCGTACCCCCGGGATGTCGCTGTTCAAAGTGCCGCTGTTTTCATGGTCAATCTTCGTGACAAGCTGGCTGATATTGCTGTCGCTTCCGGTTCTTGCTGGCGCGATCACCATGTTGTTGACGGATCGTAACTTTGGCACAACCTTCTTTGATCCTGCCGGTGGCGGAGACCCAATATTGTACCAGCATATTTTGTGGTTCTTTGGACATCCAGAGGTTTACATTATCATCCTTCCCGGGTTTGGCTTGATTAGCCACGTAATCGCAACCTTTTCGCGCAAGCCCGTATTTGGCTATTTGCCCATGGTATGGGCGATTATCGCGATTGGTGCTTTGGGGTTTGTTGTCTGGGCGCATCACATGTACACCGTCGGCATGTCGCTGACGCAGCAATCCTATTTTATGCTGGCCACTATGGTGATAGCGGTGCCCACAGGCGTTAAAGTGTTCAGTTGGATCGCCACCATGTGGGGCGGATCGATCGAATTCAAAACGCCAATGCTATGGGCGTTTGGCTTCTTGTTCCTGTTCACAGTTGGCGGGGTCACCGGCATTGTTCTGGCGCAAGCGGGCGTAGACCGAGCGTATCATGACACGTATTACGTGGTGGCACATTTCCACTATGTGATGAGCCTTGGTGCCGTGTTTACCATCTTTGCCGGGATTTACTACTATTTCGGTAAGATGACAGGGCGCGCTTATCCTGAATGGGCTGGTAAGTTGCATTTCTGGATGATGTTTATCGGTGCAAACCTGACATTCTTTCCCCAGCACTTCTTAGGCCGTCAGGGTATGCCACGTCGCTATATCGACTATCCGGAAGCCTTTGCCTATTGGAACCAATGGTCGAGCTGGGGGGCATTCCTGTCTTTCGCCTCGTTCATCTTCTTCTTTGGTATCATTGCCTATTCGCTGCTGCGCGGGGCGAAAGTGACCGAGAATAATTATTGGAACGAATACGCTGATACGCTGGAATGGACGCTTCCCTCACCGCCTCCAGAGCACACGTTCGAAATCCTGCCGAAGCAGGAAGAATGGGACAAAGCCCCTAGCCATTAACAAAAATGGGCTGATATTGGTGCGATCGCGCCTCTAAAAGAAACACCCCTCGCCTTTGCTTATATAAGCTCAAAAGGCGGGGGTTTTTTGTATCAAATGCGATGGTAAATGGCCCATATAAAGTGATCGCTTCTATTAAAAAGGGCGAATGATCCAAGCCCCCATACGGCAATTTACGAAGACGGCCCGTTTTGTAGATAAAAACGCGCTAAATAAACGCATTTAAATGGATTTTTTAAACGCAAATCCGGCCAGACCCTTTTCTTTGCATATACGCGCAATAACTTGGAAGGTGAGAGGTGGGTAGGTAAAATGCCATATATTTGGTTAGAACAGACAGAGGATAAAGCGCAGGCCAGCTTAGAGCTGTGGCCGCATCGCTCTTTGCCGCCACAGGGCTTTGCCGCTTTCATCATGACGACCTTCATCTTGATTACGCTTCCGCTTTACGCTTTGCTGGGTACAAAACTCTTTTGGGCCCTACTCCCCTTCTTAATGCTCACCGTTTGGGCGATCTGGTGGGCGTTGCGGCGCAACTATTTTGACAGCCAGATATTAGAGCAATTGAGCTTCACCGCCGATAATTTGCGCTTGGTGCGCCAAGAGCCAAAAGGCGAGATTAAATCATGGGAGTGTAACGGATATTGGGCACAGGTGCATTTATACGGCACCGAAGGACCGCTTCCCAATTACGTGACCCTAAGCGGAAATGGAAGAGAGGTTGAAATAGGAGCTTTTTTAAGCGAAGACGAACGCAAGTCTCTTTTTAAAGAATTAACAGAAAGAGTTAGATGTTATCGAAACTCTACTTCTCTCTGAGAATGAACATAAAGACCAAATAATTATTGCGGACATTTAAAATTTTCCTGCAGTCTAAAGTTTCAATTAAAAAAATCGCAAAACATTATATAGGGGTATGATCTACTTTTATTGTTCAAACACATCCCTCTTACTTGGTATGAAGACACTTCAACCACCACTATAACAGTATACAACTGTTTCATGGCCGTTATTAGACGTGATTTTTTAAGATTTCAAAGTCAAGGACTTTTATTTCATCCGAAACATAAGATATATTTCAAGCCCGAAAACCCATATGCAAAAACCATGTAGAAATAAAATCATCAATTAAAGAAGGTAGCATTGCAGCAATAATATTTTACATCGCGGCGTAAACTCTTCTGTAAGGCGTGTCTAAGCCCCGTTTAAGCTGATCTACTACATGGTTGTTATAGAAGGATTATAGCGTAACTCGGAAGCGGTCTTCTAACAAAGATGTTAAAATTCTTTCACGAAATTGATGTTCATTTGCATGACAGTTTGGACGTAGTGAGTGCGCATAGTAAAGCTGGATAATTTTCAGCGGCGTACCTTCGTGTAGCCCCTTCAAGCCTTCACTATCAAGTCGAACTGGTAGATGATCTTAAGTCACGGCTGGCGATGTTCCAGCTGACGAAACGGACGAAATAAAAGTGAATTTGGAACAATCTGGAAACCATGTGATTTAAAATGTCTTGGTGCGGCGCCTTTGATGTTTATGCTTAGCGGTGCTTTACATCTTCCAGGTCGGTCGGATCTTAAAAGTAGTGGTGGTTTGATTGCCAAATGCAAGATCTGTAGGAGTCGTTTTTTAACTCATAAACCTTGATAATCTTGGAAAACCCTTACGTAAGTTGAAGATAGGCTACTGCTGTGTTTGCGATGGCCATTATATTGAATAAGCATTTTAATTTTAAGGGTTTGAGTGAATGCAGAGATGTCTCTAATTAAATGCATCAATAGGAGGAATAGATAATTGGATTGCATAACAAGCGCTCTTGCTACCAGTCTAAATGTACTCTTGCAGCATACCAAGCTGATCGAGCAATCATTGGGAAATTATTTTTAGACATTTTTTAAAGCCTAAACCCAAATTACTTATCGCTCTTTTTAAGGCGATTTTAAGTGGACACAAGATTCGCAGTCTGCCATCAGTAATCAACGTGAACGTGCTGAAAAAATACATTTTACGAAGCAGAGGGTAAGTTGAAAAGCACATGGAAGTGAAAATAGAATATGTTAACAGCGCGGACTTGAGCGATCTAGCGGTGCGAAGACATTCAAAAGTTCCTGAAAAATACCGTCCCAAAAACTATCTTGATAAATTTGACGCAACAACGCTTTGGTATGATGTAATCGAAGATGGTTCCACCCTCTATATAATATGTCCAAAATTGAACAATCTTGATAAAGAAATCAAACAGGGTATTTTTCGTGCGGATGGAGTTATCGTAAAAGTTAAAAAAATTATTCAACTTCGGCGAACTGACATTATACTAATAAACCTAGAAAACCCTAGTAGCTCTCTGTCATTTATTTCGCCGAAAATTAACGTCACGTCCAATATAAGCCATTCTCAAAATGATTTTTTATCTGGAAGAAATTGTTTATTTTTTATAAATAAAAACAATAACTTAAATTGGATTCGTGATAATGTTTTGTGGCATATAAAACATCATGGCTTACAGTCTTTGGTGATATTGGAAAATCAATCAGATGCGTACAACAACAACGATATAGTGAAAGCCTTGAAAGGCACGGGTTTAGAAAGCTTAGTAGTTCTTAATTTGCCCTTTTCCTATGGCGGCAAAGCGGTTCGCCCATACCGACATCGCGAATCTTACTTGCAAAGTAGTTCTTTTAACATCCTTAAACTCAGGTTTTTAAAAGAAGCTGGTGCTGTTTTGAATTGTGATATTGATGAGTTAGTTTTGCCATCAGATAAAACCATTTTTGAGGAAGCAAAAAGCTCTCGCGCGGGATATTTAAGATTTAAAGGACGAATGACATACCAAGACGTAGATCAAGACAATGAAATTCTTCATAAATACGGATTTCACGTTTTAGAAAATGAACCTCTATGTCCTGAAAAGTGGTGTTTGGTTCCAAATGGTAAAATGAAAAATCAATTTTGGTCTTCTCACAGCGTATTAGGTCTGTTGTGGGAAAGTTATTATACTGATAAAAAACGGAGCTTTCTTCATTTCTGGCATGTGAGCAGTAGCTGGAAAGAAGATCGAGCAGCTTCCGTTGACGGGTTACTGGAGGATCACAAATTGCGGTCGCTGCTTGACGATACATATGGGGTGTGAAGCAGAAAACGCCTTGATTAAGCTTTGACTTAAGCTTCCCGTAGAGGATCCCATCGGGCTTGTTCAATTTAGGCCAGCGTTAACCTAAATGTCTGAAACTTCAGCGTGCGAACTTTTGAAAAACCATTAACATAAGGTATCGCTGCTTCTTTTAAATATACCGCTTGAGCTTTGAGGGTTTTTTTTGCAATTAAGAGGGGTATAGCTCCGTGACAATATAATTTTTGTAAAGTGGAATAAAAAGTTGTTGATGAATTTGAAGCTTGTGAAATTAGACCTTATGCTTTCTCTAGACAAATTGTTAAACGGAAATTTATGTTCTAAACAGTTTAAAACCGCATTAGAACGGTCAAAAGGTAAAGTTGGCATTGATCTTGGCGCCAATTTTGGTGTGTACACTGAACTGCTCGCTCAACACTGTGATTTCGTTCATGCGTTTGAACCTGAGCCGAATGTTGTAAAAAAATTAAAGAAAACCTTGGCTGACTATAAAAATGTGCAGATACACGAAGTCGCTGCTTGTACTAAAGACTGCAAAATTAAATTATTCCATAGAAACGAGTTTAACAAACATACTTTAGAGGGCTGTCAGGGATCATCTACGTTTTCACAAAAGAATAACGTGAACCCTGAGGACTATATTTTTGCACAGGGCATTAATTTTCTGGAGTTTCTGGAGAATTTAGATTGTGAAGTTGGCATAATTAAAATGGATATAGAAGGCGGCGAGGTTGACCTGTTAGAGTTGATGTTAGAACGTGACGATCTTTTAGAGAAAATCGATTTTATTTTTGTTGAGACTCATGAAAAGAAAATTCCCAATCAACTTAAACGAGTAAGATCACTTCGAGCTAAAGCACTGAAACTTAAACGTCCTCGGATAAATCTTTATTGGGACTGACAAATTCTGGGCATCATTTAAATGAACTAGTTTCATCTTTATCTGAAACCGCCTCCTTTCACTAGAACTGCGTCGGGGTCGCCGTTACGATGAAGGTACAAACCGAACCATCGATAAGCAAAACACAATGTTCAATACTACAGATAAGATCATCAAGCACAAAAAAAGGATTACTGAACCTGGCCGAGGAACTGTGCAAGGTCAGTAAGGCATGCCAAGTTATGGGCTACGACCGCGACACATTCTATCGCTACAAATCCGCCGTGGATGCAGGCGGCGTTGACGCGCTATTTTAACTCGCACAGCGTAAGCCAAACCTTGCCAATTGGGTAGATCAGGCGACCAAGGATGCGGTCATCAAGTTTGCAACGGACTTTTCTGCGTATGGCTAGGCCCGCACCTCAAACGAGTTGCGCAAGTTAGGTTACTTCGCCTCCGCTTTCGGCCTACGATCCATTTTGCTACGCTAGGACTAAGCAAACTTCAAAACACAGCTGAGAGCAATGGAAACAATGGTTCCTGAAACGGGGGCGCGCCCAGACCAAAGCATAGGTCCAGGCCCTTGAGAAGAAGAAACATAACGAGATGAAGTGTTCGGCAAGATCAAGACCGTCCATCGAGGTTATATTGGCTCTCAGGACACGTTTTATATCGACAGCCTGGAGTACTTAAGGCGTGTCTGTCAGCAGACCTATTTCTATAGGTATTCCAAGGTCGCGCATTCCAAGCTTTATATTACTCAAACGCCCATCACAGCGGCTGACATTCTCAACGAGCGTGCCCTGCCATTTTATGACATCGAACATACCAAAACCAAGGCAAAAACCGCCGCAAACCAACGGTATGTGTGAACGCTGCCACAAGACGATCTTGCAAGAATTATATCAGGTTACATTCCCCTACAAACTCTATTAATCCATCGATGCATTTTAGGCCAGTCTGGATAAATGATTGGATCAATACAATACTCAGCAAACGCATCAGAGTAAAATCTGTTTCGGATGAATACTTTGGGAGACCATGATAGCGGGAAACAGATTTGGAAAGAAAGGTTAGCAACCAGATTTAATCTGACAAAACCTGTTAACAGAACGGAAAATGTCAGATCAAGTTGGAACGGAACCACTACAATCAAGTGTTGCAGCAACTGCACAGATCTAAGCTGAATTTCGATCGGCATTCAGAGTTTCAAAGTGAAGCACATTTTGAGCTTTGATCTGATTTCCCTATTCTTTGTGCACTAAGAGAGCTTGAGACATTCCAAGCCGACGCGATTTTATTTTTTATTTGATTGATCAACCATTATCGGACCCTTAACTTTTGTTTCTGCACCGAAAATTGTAAGTTCTCCCTTGCAGCTCCAATTTTTCACCGTCACCGACCAATCACCATATTTTTCAGTAAGGTATGCCTTAAAATACCTTGGCACGCGCAGAGTACGGCCATTCCAATCTATAAATTCGGCCCCCTCAAAATACTTACGATCCACGCGCATATATCTATTCGCTGCACTCCAACATCTATATTTACCCATTGGGTATAACAAAAAAATATCCATCCGCGTGGGGCCTTTGAAAAACCCCAGCCATGTATCATAAACTTTTAAAACACGATGATCTTGTTGGGTGGCAAAAGCGTTATTCTCTGAAAATGTTGCAAACTCACAAGACCACCCAAGCTTTTGAATATCCTCAATAACCGAAGTCAATTTCTCTGTGTCTTCGGCATTTATCGCCAAATCGGTATCATTATCCCAGGGCAAAAGATCGCCATCGCGCACTATCCCTAAAAGAGCACCGCAATCAACATAATAGGGCACGTGCTTTTCATTAAGCAGATCAATGATTTCATTGAATTGTTCTTTTAAGGCTTTAGTCGAAAAGCGTTTAAGCCAGACATTTTTTTTCATTGCTTCACATGCCTTTATGAGGTCGCGAGAGGTGCGGTTTACGAATGGCGTTGCTATTACAGGTTTTGTGTTTCAATCTATCAATGCTGTAGGACGTATACTGACTTAACTGTCTTTACCATTTTTCGTCACATTCTTATATAAATAGCGTATTTTTTGGAGCTTAAAAACGATCAACCGTTTGAATTCCTAAGTACTTCGCTGCTTATACCTTCAGTTCTTGGAAAGATAACCAAACGGCTTTCTGAAATTGGGTTTGAATTGTCAGCTCCGTGAACCAATAGATCTATTTCATGTGCATCCAGAAACGCTTCATCGATCAACCATTTGCTTTCAACAACTTCGTCTACGTATCTAATCGCAAGCGCAATTTCTTTGCGATGTTCAAAGCATAAGGCTGGAGAAAAGCCTTTTGACTTTTGAATTTCCTCATCGCTGGTGAGTGCGACGACAACACGACCTAAATCAGCGGCCTTTTTTAACAATCTGATATGACCATGGTGCACGCTGGTAAGCGACATATCAACTAGAATGCGTTTCGACAAAGTTAAGCACTTTCTACTAAATGAAGCCGATAATTGACCCAGTCATCAATATAGTGGATGAAAGAATACACAATAAGTAATTTCAATTTTATAATTAGATCAAATTATTTTTGTCGTGTTGCTAGATATTTTGTTTTACGAAAACGTTCATTCTATTCTTAACAATTTTTGCGTTAATGCGGTCAAGAATGCGCTGGAGACATCTGGCGTTTGAGCAATTCGTTCCTAAAGTGGTTAAACCTCAATAGTCCTACATAATCTTATCTTAATGCTTTTAGATAAACTGACGCAAATGAAAACCCTAATTAAACAGAACCTGCAGCTTTAAATTCCTGTTTAAAAAATACACGGTATTTTTCAAAAAACCAAACTATACTAAAAGCTTCTCTTTCACCAAGGGGCCAACGTGGCCAAAATCCATCTGACCGATATATTTGCTTTTCAAAACTCCCATGACGCGCCCCATATCCCGGATAGAACTGGCGTTCATGTCTGCAATCGCTGTCTCAACCGCAAGAGAAATTTCATCCGCGCTCAACTGTTTGGGCAAAAACTCTTCAATAACCTTAATTTCAGCCATTTCCCGCTCGGCCAAATCCAACCGGCCAGCCTCTTCATATGTGCGGGCGCTTTCCTGACGCTGCCGAGTCATTTTGCCAAGGATTGCCATGACTTCGGTTTCGTCAACGCCG
>Ga0228622_1001370_pt1 | contig 10665 bp, 6 predicted proteins | sample 26DmetaG_FD_186035 | JGI IMG/M metagenome (GOLD analysis project Ga0228622, IMG submission 186035) | Seawater microbial communities from Monterey Bay, California, United States - 26D | ecosystem: Environmental > Aquatic > Marine > Coastal | place: USA: California | collected 2016-10-01
TACTTAATGATCCAGAGTTAATTTTAGCGGATGAACCTACAGGAAACCTAGATCCAAAAACATCACTTGAGGTTATGGACTTATTAAATAAAATTCACCAAAGTGGAAAAAGTATTTTAATGGCTACTCATGATTATGCTCTAATCGTAAAGTTCAAACAAAAAACTATTAAATGTGAGGGCGGGAAATTATTTGAAGTACTTGCTCAGTCTAGTTCTTGAAAATAAGTCTAATAATTTTTTTTGCACTAGTATTCGGATCAAAATTTTCTAACAATTTTTCACGTTCTTCTTCAAAAGATGCCTCAAAACTTTGATTCAATAATTTAGCTGTTTTTGATAAAAATTCAGCCTTTGAATTTGCTTTTTCGCATAATGTTTCCAGTCCAGTTTCAAGAATCATAGGGTCATTTGCAATTACAAATTTTCCTTGCCTTAGGGTATTTAAAAGTTTTAATTTTATTCCCGTATTTTGAAAGGTTGGAAGTGCATTTATATGTGCGCTCTCAAGTAAACGGTGGAGATCGCCTTGCTCCTTTAAAGTATCAAAGGTGATGTTTTTGTGTTTTGATATTTCTGTTATGACTTTGGCATTTTTATAACTACTAGCGATCACTAATTTATACTTCGAGTCTTTGTAGATGTCAATTAAAAATAATGCGGCTTTTACGTTTTCAGAGACTAAAAGATGGCCATGATACAAAATAAAATCCCCTTTGGGTTTTAAAGTTGTGTGTTTTGTAGCATCGTAAAATGCTGGAATATAAAAACATTTATTTCCATATTTTTCATTAAAATAAACTTGTTCAATAGGGGAAATTGAAAAAACTCCATCAATTTTTTTTAAAATTTTTTCATATCGTTTTAATTTTTCAGACTCTTTTCTAAAAAAAAATCGTTTAAAAATGTTGGATTCACTTTGTTCTAAACCTTTGTAAAAACGATGTTCAACATTATGCGCTCTTAAGTATATTTTTCGCCCTTTTAGACTGTTTTTTAAAATCGGCAGGGTTGTATGGAGACCTTCAAATAAAACAGGGTAAGTATCTTTATTAAGATTAGAGATTAACAAGTCATTTCCTCTACTCTTAACAATAAAAGGTGCTGTTGAAAAAAAACTTTTTATAAATGAATTTCTTGGGTAATAAAAAACTTCTTTACAATAGTTGAGCAGTTCTTTTTGCTCACCTCTACCATATTCAAATACATGAAGGTAGATTTCCACTCCCTGCTCATGCAAGGCTTTTAATTTGTAAAATACATCAATAACCCCTCCATAATTTGTTGGAAAAGGAACATCAAAAGAAACGATATGAAGTTTGTTAATCAAGTTTAAAAAAAATTGAAGTTAGTCTTTTCTTTTCTTTAGACCAATTTAGTTTTTCTTTAGCCAATGCCAACTCTTTTGCGTAACTCTTTGTAATCATCTGCTGAAGAATCTTAGCTAGAACTTCAGGTGATCTTTCAGGAAGTATTTCACCAATTGAGTATTTTTCGATAAGTGCTCTCATCTCTGGTAAATCAGCGATAATTACAGGAATATTTGCATGTAGATAATCAAATACTTTATTGGGTAGGGCATACCTGTAATTTAATCCTAAATCTTCTTCTAAACTCATGCCAATGGAGGCACTTAAAGTGAGTTTTTTTAGTTCCTCTGGTGTTTTTTTCCCTAGAAATTTAACTTTATTGTTTAAGTTTAGAAGGTTTACTTTTTCTTTTAATTCCTTTAAAATATCTCCATCTCCAATTACAATAAACAAATACGCATCAAGTAAAGGCATGGTGTCAATCATAAGCTCAATACCCCTCCCTATATTTACAGCACCTTGATAAAGTATAATTTTTTTTTCATTAGTATTTACAGGAAATTCTTTTGGGTCAATTCTTTGAATTTTTGGGATATTTCTAACTACTGTTGCCGAAATTCCATATAAATTCAGATAATGGTTTTTAATAGAATTGCTGACTGTAATTACATTCTTCAATTTTGGAATTAACTTTTTTTCTAAATACAACCAAAAGTTTTTCACCCGAGGTTTAGTTACTAATTCTGGAACTTCTGAGAACAATTCATGACTGTCAAAAACTAGTGTTTTTCGTTGAAGTAAACTGAGTAAATAATTAGGTAAAAGTGTATCTAGATCATTAGAAAACAGAATGGTTTTTTTTGTAAATAGTAGAAATATAAATAAACGTATATTGAATTCAGCATAAAATAAAAAGCCCACATTAAAAAGTAAACGAAACCGAACTGTTTTATAATGTTTTTGAATAGGAAGGCTTGTTTTTAGTTTTCTACCCACTAAAACTACATCATATCCAATTTCAGATAAAGCTTCACAAGTTTTTTCAACACGTTGATCAGTTGTTAAATCATTTGTTACAGAAATTACTATTCTTTTCAACTCATTTTTATTTAAATAGGCAAGATATAAAAAACTAGGTAGCTTCTTGTGATTCCTATTTTTCACTTTTAAAAAAGTCAAAAAAAAGCTAGGTCACAAAACTTAATTAAAATAATTTAAAAAGTATTTTTTTGTAAAAAATGTAGGATTTACCTTTTTTGCTATTGTTAAATATTCATCAAGGTGCTTGTTGTTTTTATTCCATTTATACTTACATATATTATGGTATAAGAGTGCCATTTCTTCATAGGATTGGAATCGTTTGATTATTAAATTCTTATCAATTGCAGCAATTTTTTCATAATCATTAATTTTAGTATAATAGATGAGTTTCATAAATAAAAAATTATTGTAATGCTCGTATTTGTAAAAGAACGTGTAATCTGTGTCAGGTTTAATTTTTTTAATAATCCACTCCATTACTTCAAAGTTTCGAGTTAAGATACTTGTAAAATTTATTTCAAATAAACATTCTATAGGTATATAACCATTTACTAGATTTTTCTGGTAATAATCCTTTAGTTTCATAATGATTTTAGAATCTTCCATTAATAAATATTGAGAAAAGATTCTACTTTTCAATATGGGGTGAAAATCATTTTCTTCTTTTAAAATGTAAAATGATTCATTTTTTTCTTTATTTAAATACATGTTTAAATTTAATATTCCTTCACAGAATACTCGAACATCTTTCCTTGATCCTTTCTTGTGAATTATTTCAATAATATCAGAATAATATGTTCTTAAACTTCCATAATCTACAAAAATTGTAATTACCAAGTCTTGAAAGTTCTCGTTTAAAATTAATTTGTTAAACATTTTATTTTTTACGTTTACAACGCTAACTAAATAGCCTATAGACATCCCCATTAGTACTTTATCATCATAATTAAAATTATTAGCATTCATTTTTTTGAGTTCAAAAATTCTGCGAATTAGATTAAAATTTCCGATGAGTAATAATTCTCTTATTATTTGAATTAATTTTAAGTTAAAACTTCTGGTATGACTGAGGTTGTCTTCTATATACTTTAATAGTAGATCATCCTTACTCTTGTGGATAATCTTTGAGATTTCAAATTCTTCACTCCACTTATTTTTTAATTTGAAATTAACCATGAAATCAGAATAATTATCAAAACCATTAAATTTTGATAAGGTGTCTAATGTGAAGTTACTAGCTTGTACATTTTTAACGATACCAAAAAACCTCCTAATCGTGTTATAGCTGATGTCTATGTCATTTTCTTTTGCTATAATTTGGCTAAGTCTTTTGCTATCTTTTAAGCTTTTTATTTTGAATCCAATTTTTTCTACGGTAATGTCTCTCAGTTTTTTTTCCATCTTGTACTAAACTTGTACTAATATACATAAATCTTTATTATATTTTTGAATGAGATATAAATTCTACCCCTTAAATTAAATTTATGTTTCTCCATTCATAAATAAAATGAATAACTAATGTTGGAAAGAGTGTGAAATTCAATTTTTACACTCTTTTTTTTCTTTTCATATCTTTTTTTTTGTTTATTAATTTACATAATTTTCAAACTTAATTTTACCAATGGTATTTCTAATATTATCTAGTCTTTTTTATGCTTTTAATAACCTACTGTGGAAGCGTCTTCTTTCTAAGTTTGATTTATGGTTAATCATTGGTTTTAGATGTCTATTAACCAGTTGTATTGGTTTAGCAATTATTTTTTTATTTTATCCAACTATATTTTCAGCGCTTACTTATGCTGCTACTATAAAAATTATTGTGGCTTCTATTTTCGGGGCGTTTGGTTTAATTAGTATGATTTTAGCATTGAAAGAAGGAAGTCTAACTCAGCTTGGTGTCTTTAATTTATTAATTGTTTTTCTTGTTTCTTTATATTTATTTTTTTTTGAAAACATTTTTCTAAAAAATTATGCTATCGCCTCCATTTGTATCATAGTTGGTTTTACCTTGTATATTTTTCAAATAAAAAAAATTGAGGGGGTAAAGAAAAAAATTTCATTTCGTAATATTATATTGTTTACAATGATGTCTTTTTTCTTTGCGGCTTCTAGTTTAATGCATTGGTATAATTTAAAGCAAGAGGTTCCTGCTATTTTATCTGTTACTATTCAAGAATTAGTTGTTTTCTTTGTTGTTCTTATTATTTTTTATTTTAAAACTTCATTATCATTCCATCAGATTTATCCTCAAATTCAAAAAATAGTTAAACCAGTAGTATTTATGGCTATTATTATATTTTCAGCAATTTGGACAGGTTTCTTGGGCTTACAGTACACTAATCCTTTAATTTCCTCATTAATTAGTTTAATAACACCTATTCTCACTATCATATTTGGAGTGCTATTTTTTAAAGATCAATGGAACACTATCACTTTATTGTCTTTATTCCTCATATCTACAGGTGTTTATCTTATTAATTTGGAGTACCTATAAATAAGAAGGCTATTGTTTTAGTAAATTACAAATCATCTCTTTAGGGTATTGAGGTTTATTTTTTTGAAAGTAATTTAATGGTAAAAAACAGCAGACTCAATCCTAGTAAAACCCCAGTAAATAGTATTATTTTATCTTGAGGTAATTTAGATAAAAGCCATACAATAGAAATTGAAGATGCTATTGGTATACTATAACCCCCAGGTACTTTAAAACCATTAGATCTGTTTTTTAATTTTACTATTTTTAATTTCAGGGTAGCTAAAGATATTCCAAGATAAATAAGTAGGGTAGATGCACTGGAAATGATGGCAAGTTCTTTAAACCCCCCAGCAATTGCAAAAACAAAGCCTAAGCATGCATATAACGAGATGGCTAGATAAGGAGTTCTATACTTTTTATGAACTTCACCAAGTTTTTTTAAAGGAATTACATTGTCTTTAGCCGCTGCAAAAATAACCCTTGGCATACTCAAGATTTTGCCACTTAAACTTCCAATCATAGATAAGGCAGCTCCAACAGTTATGAGGGTAAAACCTACGGGTCCAAATACAGTATTTGCAACCTCTGCAAGAGGGTTTTTATCATAATTAGCAAGTGTATTACCTAATACACCTTGAGAAATAAGTTGAATTAAAATATATATAATGAGAATTGCAACAATACTTAATAAGATGGCTTTTGGAATTGTTTTTTGTGGATTTTTTACTTCACCACTCAAAGACAATCCTTTTTCTGCACCTACAAAAGCAAAAAATAGAATTAAAGACATTTCCCCAATTTTGGCTGGGCCAGGTATATTTTCCCAGTAGAGATTCGATACCTCCACTTCCATAAATCCAAAAACAATAATGAATAGAAGAGGAGCCAGTTTAAATAGCGTAATTATTTTTACAAACCCCACTCCTTTTTTAAGACCAATAATATTAATGTAACCAAACCCAAAGAATAGTAAAATAAAAAAAAATAATTGTACCCAAAAATTTTTAAAAGCAGGTAGAAAAGTGCTTAAAATATCAACAGCAGCATTTGCAACAGCAGCATCGCCAGTGAAAGAGGCCAATACAATAAGTATGGAAGTAAGGAATCCTGGAAATTTACCAAAAGAAGAGGCTATATACTTGTAACTACCGCCACTTCCGGTAAAAACACTACCTAATTCAGCAAAGCATGCCATCACTAGTAACATTACAAAACCACAAAAGAGATAAGCAATACTACTTGATGCTCCTAAATTTGCAGCCACAATTGCTGGTAAAACAAAAATACCACCACCAATAATAATATTAACAATATTAGCACTAAGTCCTAAAACCCCAACCTCTCTTTTTAATTTCATTTCTTATTTATTTAGATAAGCTCATCTCAATTTCAATCACAAAGTACTGCATATAAAATAAATATTAGAATATTTTATTAGTTTTCAGTTTCCTAGTAAATCTAGTTATATTTGTACTAATTAATTATAAGTATGTAATTTAATGAAGTATTTAAGCTTATTATTTTTCTTTTTTTGTGTTAGTATTGGTGCACAGACTATAAAAATAAATGAGGTGGTTTCCTCAAATTCAGAATATACAGATGAAGATGGAGACACTCCAGATTGGTTTGAATTACACAACCCCGGTTCAGAAGATGTTTCCATAGATGGATGGTTCATCTCCGATGATTTAGATGAATTAGACAAATGGGTTTTTCCAAACATTACATTAGCACCTGACGAATATCTACTGGTATGGGCTTCTAAAAAAGACAGATCTACTCTTGCTTATCCTAGAACACTCATAAATCAAGGAGATGTATTTAAATACTTAACACCAAGTTCTGAACCCAATTCTAATTGGAATTCTCTTAGTTTTGATGATTCTACTTGGGCAGAATCTAGCTCTGGCTTTGGCTATGGAGACGGTGATGACGCTACAGTACTTCCTAATTCAACACGGTCAGTTTACCTTAGAAAAGTTTTTGAAATTACCGATGTAAGTGAGGTGTCTTCGTTAATATTAGACCTAGATTATGATGATGGTTTTGTTGCCTACATTAATGGTATAGAAGTTGCTCGTGCCAATATAAATGGAGTGCCTCCACCATTTAATTCAGGAACAATTCAAGATCATGAAGCTCAATTATATTTAGGAGGAATACCAGAAAGATTTTTGATAACAGATTTTAGTTCAATTTTAAATTCAGGTGAAAATATTTTAACAATACAAGCTCATAATGTTTCTTCAAATTCTTCAGATCTTACCATAATACCCTTCTTATCCGCAGTTTTTACCGCACCAAATACTGCTGGAGTTACTCCACCTGACGTATTAAACTTAATAACCAATCTTCATACCAATTTTAAAATATCCTCGGATACTGAAACCTTGCTTCTTTCGGATGCAACTGAAAATTTAATTGATGAATTAACAGCAGAAAACTTACCACCCAACACCTCAGTAGGAATATCTGTAAGCTCTGGAAACCTTGTAAGCTATCTGGAAACTACTCCGGGTTATGAAAATTCAAGCACCGAATTTTTAGGTGCAGTTCAAAGTGAGGTTAATTTTTCACAAGAGTCAGGGGCAGTTGATGGCTCTTTTAACTTAACATTATCTGGAAATAGTTCTGGAGAAGTTATTCATTATGCTCTTGGAGGAGAAGAACCAACTGAATCTTCACCAATCTATACACAACCTATAGAAATCTCAGCAAACACAAGTGTACGAGCAAGGATTTTTTTAGCCAATTATTTTCCTTCCCCAATATTTACAAAATCATATATTTTCAATTCAAATCATGAAATAGATTTGATGTTATTAGCTACAGCACCAGATAATTTCTTTGATGAAGATACTGGAATTTATGTTTTTGGACCAGACGGAACCTATGACACAAATCAACCTTATTTTGGCGCAAATTTTTGGGAAGATTGGGAACGTCCAATTCATTTTTCTTTTCATGAAAACGGAACTGATAATTTTTCTGAGTTTAATGCAGGGGTGAAGATTTTTGGGGGCTGGAGTAGAGGTCAAAACGGACAACGATCTTTATCTTTATTTGCAAGAGGTCAATACGGAGACTCAAAATTTGAACATCCCTTTTTTAATGAGTTAGGGTATGATAAATTTCAAGCTCTAGTATTAAGAAATTCTGGGCAAGATTGGATGCGATCTTCAATGAAAGACATTATGCTTACCAGTCTAATGCGAGATTCTGGGTTAGACTTTCAAGAACACAACCCTGTTGCCACATACCTTAACGGTGAATATTGGGGGATGTATAGTTTAAGAGAAAAAATTAATGAACATATGTTGGCGTCTAAACACAATGTAGATGCAGATGACATCACATTACTTACCAACAATGCAGAAGAAATTGAAGGAAGTAACGAAGAATACCTTCAACTAATAGATTATGTATCAACTACAGATTTAACCGTAAATTCAAATTTTGAATATGTAAATGAGCAAATAGACCTCACAGAATATGCGCTTTACCAAGCTTCAAATATATTTTTCAACAATACAGATTGGCCAGGTAATAATATAAAATTTTGGAAACATACAGGCGGAAAATGGCGTTGGATCATGTTTGATACCGATTTTGGTTTTGGCCCCTTTTGGAATATTAATAATTACCAAGAAAATACACTCAGTTTTGCCTTAGATCCCAATGGTCCGGGATGGCCAAATCCATCATGGTCTACACTGTTATTTAGAAGATTAACAACAAATTTAGGATTTAGAAATAAATTTATTAATCGATATGCAGATGAACTCAATACGCGTTTTCTTTCCACTAATGTAATTACCCATATAGAACAAATTTATGCAACTATTGAACCCGAAGTAAATGCTCATTATGAACGCTGGAGAGATGACCCATCCCTTACCAATATTGGTGTAAACATCTCCAATATTAGTGCATGGGTTGGATATTATATCGATCAAATGAAAATATTTGCAGACAATAGACCCGCTATTGTTAAAAACCATATTCTATCTCAATTTAATTTGCCAAATTTTCATCCACTAACAATTACAAACACCAATACTACTGAAGGATCTGTGGAAGTAAATGAAAATTTAATGATCCAAGAATCCTCTTGGACAGGAGATTATTTTCAAACAGTACCTATTCAATTAACAGCAATTGCAGCCAACGGATTTGAGTTTTCACATTGGAGTGGAGACCTCACCTCTACAGAAGAAACAATTAGTATTAGTATAGTTGGTGCATTTGAAGTGATTCCAAACTTTACAGAATCACAGATCACAGATCCTATAGTTATCAACGAAATAAATTACAAATCTATTGATGATTTTAATGCAGATGATTGGGTAGAGTTGTATAATCCAAATTCAACATCTATAGACTTATCTGGTTGGCAATTAAAAGATGATGATGATTCACATGTATATGAGATCCCCTCAGAAACCCAAATAGAAGGCAACAGTTTTATTGTATTGGTAAAAGATGCTTCAGATTTTTCTGATGTTTTTCCAGACATTACAAATTATATTGGTGAACTAGGTTTTGGGTTTGGGAATTCTGATTCTGTTAGATTGTATAATGATTTTGGAGTACTCCAGGACGAGGTTGTTTATGATTCAGACGATCCATGGTCGGATTGTGCAAAAGAAACAGGGTATACCCTAGAACTAATCACAGCAGATCTTGACAACTCATTACCTGGAAGTTGGGATTGTATTAATAATTATGGAAGCCCAAACGCTGTTAATAGTAGTTCGTTATCATCAGATGAGGACATTGTAACTACCGTAAAAATTTATCCAAATCCTGCACAAAAAACACTGTATATTAAAGGGGTTTCAAATCAATTTAACCTACAAGTATTTACCATAACTGGGCAACATATTTTAGATAACCAAAATTCAACCGCCATAGATGTGAGTCAACTAAAACAAGGAATGTATTTTATTAAAATAATTGAAGGTCAGAAAAGTTCTTACCTTAAGTTTTTAAAGAATTAAAATATAATGAAAACAGCTATAAAAAAGTGAAATAGTCCGTGTTATTAATCATCTACACAATCTGATTATTTTTGTTGTTCTATTCATTAAAACTTATATCTCACAGGAGATTTTTGTTTATATTTTAACAGTTTTTGTTGTAACTCTCCTCTAAATTTTATTTAATATTACTAGCCTTATGAAATTGTTACTTAAAAATATTTTAGCACGTACTATCGGCTATGCGCCCTACCTTATTTTATTTTATTTCATATATCAAATAGCAATTTTTAGAGAGATGATTCTTGTGAATACCATGCTTCAACTCCTTCTGTTTTTATTTGTTGCTTGTATTCCTGCTCTTCTTACTAAAAGAATGTCGTATGTAGACATTGCATGGCCTTGGGGTCTTGTTCTCATTGGGGTGTTGGTTTTGTTTTTAGGTGATGGGTACAGGCCAAGAATATATATGGTTGCAGGGATGTATTTATTTTCTGGTCTAAGAATGGGAATTGGAGCGCTTATATTATTTTCAAAAGGACATTTAAATTCAGAGTTGTCTAGATATTCGTATCAAAGAAGACGCTGGAACAAAGCTGGGTATAAAAATTTAAATTTATCGCTACAATATGAAATTTTGATTCAATGTTTTGCCAATATTACTTTCTTAGCAATTCCTGCATTTTTAATGTCTACTAACTCAAGTAGTACCATTTCCACTCTAGAGATAATTGGAGTATGTCTGTGGGCAGTTTGGTTTATATTAGAACATGTTTCCGACATGCAAAAACAGCAATTTTTAAAAAAATCATTTTTAGAAAAGAAAAAAAAGCAAGTTTGTAATGTAGGATTTTGGAAAT
>Ga0228622_1001400_pt1 | contig 10515 bp, 4 predicted proteins | sample 26DmetaG_FD_186035 | JGI IMG/M metagenome (GOLD analysis project Ga0228622, IMG submission 186035) | Seawater microbial communities from Monterey Bay, California, United States - 26D | ecosystem: Environmental > Aquatic > Marine > Coastal | place: USA: California | collected 2016-10-01
CTTAACCTTGTAGACTCTAGGGTTAGTGCTGAAAGGTTAATACTTGAAGTAGGCGTTCATGTTAACGGGAAGTTAATAAAAAAGCCAGGGAAGAAGTTTAAGAGTGATTGTAAAATTAAATTTATTGAGGCATCTGATGAATGGGTATCAATCAATGCAACTAAAATACTTGCAGCTATAAAAAAATGGAAATTAGAGGTGCAAGGAAAGTCTATTTTAGATGTTTTTACAAATGATGGTGCTACCTCAGAAGTTCTTTTAAATTACAAAGCAAATAAAGTATATACTAACGATTTAATAAAGAAAAGTTATCCTTCTTCTATCTTCAGTAACGATAATTTGGTGGATTGTACAGGTTTATTTCTGAGAGAGATAACTACAAAATTAATTCCTGAACCACTAGATGGTTGTGTCATCAATGTGTCTGTTGATAGATTAAATAAAACCTTACCTTTTATTCATCCATTTCTAAAATTGGATGCATTTGTAATAGTGATGATAAATCCCAAAGTAGAGGTGGATAAAAGTTTTATAAAGAACAATGGAGAATTAAGAAATACACTTGGGTATCCATCTATGTTTGATGAGCTTAAAAAAGTTGCTAAATTAAATAACTTAGATTTAATAGATTACATGATCTCTCCTATTTTAGGGGAGGATGGAAATGAAGAATTTATTTTAAACCTCAAAAAAATATAGTTTATTCTACACAACTACAAGGGGTTTCGTATTTGAAAGTTACCCAATTCATAGAAGTAGTTATTTCTTTTATAAATGTAGGGCCATAGGTTACACCTCTTAAGTCTATGAATTTCATCTTTTTCAGATTAATTAAATTTGGAGGGAAGTAGGTTATAGCCGTGCTCCATAAGTCTAGTTTTACTAGTTCAGAAAGTTGGTTAATTTCATCTGGAAGTTTAGTTATGTCATTCCTACTTAAATATAATTCTTTTAATTTTTTATTATTTAGAAGAACTAATGGGAATTCAGTAAACTTATTTTTATCTAGGTAGATTATTTCTAAATTTTCAAATTCTTCAATATAACTAGGAAGTTCGGATAAATTATTCTTACTTAGGTTTAAAACTTTAATGTTTTTAAATCTTTTTAAAGCTATTGGTAGTTCATATAGTTTTTGCTTTTCAAATGTGATACTATATATTGTATCTGCATTGGAATTAGTCAATTCAGTCCATGAATAACTTTTTATTTCTGTTTGACCAAAAAGAGCGTTACTTAATATTAGGTATGAGATTATAACAATGTTTTTCATCAATTTTAAGTTGGTTTTTTAGTTCTTCGATTGAATCAAACTTTCTTTCATTCCTAACTTTTTCAAATATAGATATAGTAACTATTTCCCCGTAAATTTCCTCATTAAAGTCGAAAATGTTCACTTCTATTGATTTAATACCTGAATCAGAAACCGTTGGTCTTTCACCAATGTTCATCATTCCGTAGTATTTTATTTCTTTAATTTTTAAAGACACTTGATACACACCATTTGACGGTATAATTTTGGTTGTATCTAAAATTTTAATATTTGCAGTAGGAAAACCAATTGTTCTTCCTAGTTGTTTTCCTTTTACTATTTCCCCTTCGAATGAGAATGCTTCACCAAGATATTCATTAGCAACGTCAATTGCTCCATTTTCGATAGCTTTTCGAATTCTTGTTGAACTTATGTTTACATCGTTGATTTCTTGAGCAGGTATTTCTGTAACTTTGAAATTGTGCTTGACGGACAGTTTATTTAAAAAGTTCACTCCACCTTCTCTATTTTTTCCAAACTGGTGATCGTATCCAATAACAATATTTTTAACCTTAAGTTTCGCAACTAAATATTTTAGAACAAAATCTTCAGCGGATAAATTTGCAAATTCGGGTGTAAAAGGAATAACAATAACATTTTTCAGTCCAAATTGTTCTAGTTTTTTTAGCTTTTCTTTTTGAGTTTGTAATAAACTTAAACCATGATTTTTTGGATTTAATACTATTCTAGGATGCGGATAAAAAGTTAGAAGTACAGATTCTCCGTTTAATTTATCTGCTTCTTGATTTATTTGTTGTATAATCTTTTGATGACCTATATGCACGCCATCAAAAGTTCCAATTGTAAGAACAGGATTTTGGATTTCTCCTAAATTTTCAAAACTGTTGAATACTTTCATGTAAAAAGTTGAAATGTACGAAGATTATTTAATTTACAAAATTAGTTAAAAGAAAAGTACACAGCATAGAATTACTGAACTTATTGTCTTCTTCATTTTAAAATCTCTTAACAAAAACTTTAATTTGAATTAATAAATGAATAATTAAACTTTTACAATGATTTTAAGCTTGTCCGTTTACTCATCATCAGATACCGTTCAATAAATTCTCAAGTGCTTTGTTAAGTAAAGTTAAATTTATTTTAATTTTCGTTTGTTCTATAACATGGATTTTATCTATATTTACGGTCTTACAAGAAAATAATGGTTTAAATAATAAACTATACTTATGGTTAGAAAAATTACTTTATTATTATTAAGTGTCTTAGTTTTAACTTCTTACGGCTTTTCTCAAGGTGGTTTAGGTACGTTAAAAGGGACTGTTGTTGACTCTGAATCAAAAGAGCCAATTTTTAATGCTGTTGTTTCCATTTCTAAAGATGGAGATATTAAAGGTAGAGCTAAAACAGATTTTGACGGTCAGTTTACCATACCGTCAATCGAGGTTGGTAGTTATGATGTTGAAGTACGTAACGATGCTGAGCAATATAATCCAGCTAAAATTACAGGTGTGGTTATTTCATCTAATCAGATTCGTTTTTTAAGTGAGAAAGATGGTCTTATCTTAAGTAAAAAAGTGGATGAGATTGAGGTGGTAACGATTACTGCTTATAAAACACCTTTAATTAACAAAGATGGTGGAGCTTCCGGAGGAACAGTAGGTAGAGATGATATTTCTAGAATGGCAACTCGTTCTGCAAGTGCTGTTGCTGCTACTGTAGGTGGAGTAAATGTTAGTGAAAGCGGAGAAATGAGTATTAGAGGTTCTCGTTCTGATGCTTCTTATTATTTCATTGATGGTATTAAAGTCCGTGGTTCTTCTAACTTACCGAAATCAGCAATTGAAGAAGTTTCTGTTATAACCGGTGGTGTTCCTGCCAACTATGGTGATATTACTGGTGGTGTTATTTCTATTACTACAAGAGGTCCTTCAGCAGATTATTTTGGAAGTATTGAGGTTGTTTCTTCAGGTTTCTATATCAATGGTAAAGATCCAGATGGATATGATGGTAAAGTTTTTGGATTGGATAAATATGGTTACAACTTAGTGGAAGGAATGATTTCTGGACCTTTATTGAGGAAAAAAGATGAAAAAGGAGAGAAAACAATTCCTGTTCTAGGTTTTTTAGCTTCAATAAATTACACAGATAGATTAGATTCTCGACCTCTAGCTGGAGGTTCTTATAGAATTAAAAAAGAAGTAAGAGAGGAGTTGTTAGCAAATCCATTAAGTCCAAATGCATCTGGTAATGGTACATATAATAATTCTGATTTATTAAGACAAGATGATTTTGAGTTAGTAGATTGGAGGATGAATGCCAGAAATAGATCAATAGCAGGTCAATTTAAAATTGATGTTAAAACTGGGCCAAATGTTAATTTAACTTTTGGTGGTTCAGCAAACTACAGTGGTGGTTCTTCTTATTCTAGATCGAACTCTCTTTTGAATTTTACAAATTTTGGGGTTTTTAACTCCTTAGATTGGAGGGTTTTTGGTCGTTTGACGCAACGTTTTAATAACGACAAAGAAGGAAGTAGCTCTAAGATTAGTAGTGCTTTCTATACATTAATGGTGGATTATTCTCAGTCTAGTTATAGTACATACGATCCAAACCATAAGTATAGTGTTTTTGATTATGGACATGTTGGAACTTTCAATATTACTAGAGAGAAGACGTACGAATTACAAGAAAATACAAATAACTTTATTCAAAATGATACAAGAGATGTTGAAGTGGCTTTTACGCCTTCAGAAAGAAATGCAGCTTTAGCAGCAATTACTTCTCAGTATTATTCTATCTATGCAGACAATCCGATAGGGAATTACCAAACATTAGATCAAATCGTTCAGGGTAATGCATTGAGAAATGGAGATACTCCTATAAGTGTTTATCAAATTTGGTCTAATATTGGAACACCTTATAATGGTTTTGGTAAGTCCTTAAATTCACAATTTAGATTTTCAGGTTCAGGTTCTGTTAATTTAAGTGACCATTCTATTACTTTAGGTTTTGAATACGAACAGCGTGTTGATAGAGGTTGGTCTTCAGGAGGTGTTGGTCCAATCGGAATATGGAATACAGCTAGGCTATTAGCTAACTCTCACATAACTGAGCTAGATTTTTCAGACTCTACAGTTGTAAATAATGGAAGTTCATATACTGTTGACTATGCACAATTGAATACAGGCTATGCTCATACTTCTGGAACTGGTAACTATGGTGGTGCTGAAAATGAAGATCAACAATCATTTTTTGATTATAATTTAAGAAAAGAATTGGGTCTTGACCCTGCAGGAACAGATTTCTTACAAGTTGATGCTTATGATCCATCCACTTTTTCTTTAGATATGTTTTCTCCTGACGAGTTATTAAATCAAGGAAATAACTTTGTTTCTTATTATGGTTTTGATCATACTGGTAAAAAAGTTAGAGGTAAAACTGACATTAATGATTACTTTACAAAGTTTGATGAAAATGGTAACTACGAGAGATTTGTAGGAGCTTTTCAACCAATTTACATGTCAGGTTACATAATGGATAAGTTTTCTATTAATGACTTAATATTTAATTTAGGAGTTAGGGTTGACGTTTTTAATGCAAACCAACCAGTATTAAAAGACCCTTATTTATTATATGAAGCAAGAACAGTTGCTGAATCAAAAGAACTATTATCATCAAACCCTAGTTTAGATTGGTTGTCAAATATACCATCTTCAATGGGGGATGATTATACTGTTTATGTAAACGATGTAAACAACCCTACTTCTATTAATGGTTTCAGAAATGGATCTGTTTGGTTTGATGAAAATGGAGTTGAGGTTTCTACACCAACATTGATTGAAGGTGCAGGAGGAATTGCTCCTTACTTAATAAACCCTTCTCAGGAAACACCTGATGCATCAGTTTTTGAGAATTATAAAGCACAGGTAAATGTAATGCCTCGTATCTCTTTTTCTTTCCCAATATCTGATGAAGCATTATTTTTTGCTCACTATGATATCTTAACAAAGCGTCCAACAACTAGTTTAAGATTCAATCCTTTTGAATATCAATTTTTAGGTACTAGAAATTCGATTATAAATAATCCAAATCTAAAACCTGAAACTACAATCGATTACGAAGTTGGTTTCCAACAAGTATTGTCTAAAACATCATCTATTAAAATATCAGCTTTCTATCGTGAGCAAAGAGATAATGTTCAGTTGATCAATGTTTTTAATGCATACCCTGCTACTTATAAAACTTATGGTAACAGAGATTTTGGTACTATTAAAGGAACAACTGTTTCTTATGACTTAAGAAGAACGGGTAATATCAGAATGACTTTAGCTTATACTTTACAATTTGCAAATGGTACAGGATCTGATGAAAATTCTGCATTTGGTTTAATTAATGCTGGTTTACCAAATTTGCGTTCTATCTTCCCTTATACAAATGATACAAGACACACATTTGCATTAACAATGGATTACAGATATGGTTCAGGTAAAAGCTATAATGGACCAGTTGTTAAGGGAGTAGATATTTTAGAGAATACAGGTTTAAACATAACTTCTAATGTTTTCTCTGGATCTCCTTATTCAGCTCAAAATTTTATAACTAATGAAGGAGCTTTTAGTCCTCAAAGTGCTGGTCTTAATGGTACGACTAATGGGTCAAGATTACCATGGTCTTATAGATTAGACCTTCAATTAGATAGAACTTTTGATTTAGTTTTCAACAAGGATAACAATGAGAAGAAAAATAGAAATGCAGCTTTAAATGTTTATGTTAGGGTTACTAATATTTTGAATCAACAAAATAGAGTAGCAGTATATAGAGCAACTGGTAACTGGGATGATGATGGTTTTTTAGCAGCAGCAGAGAGTCAAACATCAATTCAAAATCAGTTGGATGAGCAATCTTTCAGAGATTACTATACAATGAAAATTCAAAATGCATTTAACATAAGTGCACCAAGAACTATTCGTTTAGGGGTTAAATTTGATTTTTAATTCATTTAGAAGATATTTAATATTATGAGAAAACAATTATTATTATTATCGTTAGGTTTTTCAGTTTTATGTTCACATAATGCATCTGCATATTTTGGAGAAAAAGACTTAAATGAAAAAAATAAAAAAGCATCAATAAGTCAAAATAAGGCTGCTGGATGTGCGCCTGCAACAGGTAAATTATTTTTAGAATTTAATGATGTACGTGCCTTCATTGAAAATGGTGGAAGTATGTTCCAGGATAGAACTGCAGGAATTTCATCTTATGAGATACCTAAAGTTGCTGATGGTGGTACAAAGCACTTTGCTATTTTTGCTGGAGCTCTTTGGATGGGAGGAACAGATGTTAATGGTCAGTTAAAGCTTGCTGCATTAAGGTTCCGAAGAGGAAATGATTTTTGGGCTGGTCCTTTAACGGTTTCTCCAGGTTCAGGAAATTTTTCACCATTAAGTCCTCAAGGAGATGATGCTATAAAAGATTTTGGAGAAGCTTCAATTACTGCTGATCAATGTTTGGCTTATGATAGGTTTTATACGATTAGAAAATCTGAAGTTATTGCTTTTAACTCTTGGTTTGAATGTAATAATCAAGGTTTAGTAGGTGTTCCTGTTGTTGAATCTGCTTCTTGTTCTAATGTTGAAGCTCCTTCAGCCGAAGTTCTTAATCGAATTGAGAATTGGCCTGCTCATGGTGATGTTGCTAATGGACAAGATTATTATTTAGCCCCATTTTACGATAGAGATTCTGATGGTAACTATAATCCATTATCCGCGGGTGATTATCCTTGGTATGATGATATTGTAGGAAGAGATGATATTGAGTGTGGTGCAGATAGAAGAATCTCATTATTTGGAGATGAAACTCATTGGTGGGTTTTTAATGATAAAGGGAACATACATACTGAAACTTCTGGAGAACCAATTGGTATGGAAATTAGGGCTCAAGCGTTTGCTTTTGCAACTAATGATGAAATAAATAGAATGACTTTCTATAATTATGAGTTAATTAATAGAGGTACACAAACCTTATTTAACACTTATTTTTCTCAGTTTTTAGATGGTGATATTGGAAACTATAACGATGACTATGCTGGTTGTGATGTTTCTAGAGGTTTAGGTTACATGTTTAATGGAGATAATGAAGATGAAACAAACGGTCAAAATGCTGGTTATGGTCTAAACCCTCCTGCTATTGGTGTTGACTTTTTTGAAGGACCTTACAAAGATCCAGATGGAAAAGATAATGGTTTCTATCCTACAGACCTTCAAGCTGCTATTGCTGATTCTGGTATTGTATACAAAGGTATCGGAATTGGATTTGGAGATTCAATAATAGATAATGAACGTTTTGGTATGACTCGTTTCACTTATTTTACAGGTATTGGTGCTGTTTATCCATACTCTGATCCTCAAAATGCTGCTGAATATTATAATTTCATGAGAGGTAAATGGGCTAATGGTTCTGATTTAGTATATGGTGGATTAGGAAGAGCTGGTTCTGCTGGTGCAACTTCTACTCTTTCTACTTACATGTTTCCAGGAGACTCTGACCCTCTTGGTTGGGCTACAAATGGTGCAATAACAAATGATGAATGGGATGAATCTACTTCTAATAACGATAAAGGAGATAGACGTTTTGTTCAATCTGCAGGTCCTTTTACTTTAAAGCCTGGAGCTGTAAATAATATTACTGTTGGTATTGTTTATGGGCGTGGTTTTGATGGTGATTTATTTTCTTCAGTTCGAGCTCTTAAGCGTGCAGATACTAAAGCCCAAGCTTTATTTGATGCTTGTTTTAAGATCTTTGATCCACCGATGGCTCCAAAAGTTACAATTCAAGAATTGAACAAGGAGTTAATTATAATGTTAGATAACCCTGGTGTTTCTCATAACAATTATCAAGAACAATATAAAGTTGAAGACGAAATTAATATTACTATAGATACTTTACCTGATGGTTCAGAGCCTGATCGTTTTTATGAATTCGAAGGGTACCAAATTTATCAACTGAAGAATTCATCTACTTCAATATCTGATATAACTGATCCTACTAAAGCACAACTTGTTGCACAATGTGATATAAAAAATGGTGTTAGTAGATTAATTAATTTTGAGTTTGATGAATCTTTAGGTTTTGCTGTACCAGTAGAAAAAGTGGATGGTGCTAATGATGGTATTAAACACACTTTTAAAGTTACTGAGGATTTCTTTGCATTAGGTGATAGATCGTTAGTTAATTTTAAAACTTATTATTATGTAGCTATAGCTTATGCTTATAATAACTTCTTAGAATATAACCCTACAGATCCACTTTTATTAGGTGGTCAACAAACACCTTATGTATCATCTCGTTTAGGTTTTAATGGAGGTTCTATAGCAGCTGTTTCTGCTATTCCTCATAATCCAATTGCTGAATCAGGCGGAACGAACCAATTGGTAGAATACGGAACTTCTCCTAGAATTACTAGATTAGACGGAACAGGTAACGGAGGGCAAGCTTTAGAGTTAACATCAGAATCTGTTGATTATATTGTAGCTAATGGTTACATGGAAAATCCAACTTATGATTATGGAGATGGACCAATTAATGTTAAAGTAATTGACCCGTTAAATATTACTGACGGTTATTTTGAATGTTTATTTAGTGACTCTGCATATAATTCTACTGGTGACAATGGAGCTGATTCAGCTGTTTGGACAATAAACCGTTACGATGTTGAAGGTGGTACTTTATTGGAGTCAAAAGTTGGTACTGTAAGTATCGCTCAAGATAACGAAGAAGTTATTCCTCAATGGGGTATTTCAGTTCAGATAAACCAGATTAAATATACTGGTACTTCAACAGGACAGACTACAAGACCAATAACTTCTTCTATTGAATTTGCTGATTCTTCTAAGAGGTGGCTAGGGTTTATTGCAGATCAAGATGGTTTTTATGTTAATAACTGGGTTAGATCTGGAACTACAGCTGATACAACATTGGATTCTTCTCCAATATATACAGTTCCTGCATGTTATGATGATGAAATGATTGGAGAAGTAAGTTTAGATGAAGAAAAGCTTTTCAACACCTTAGTTGGTGGTGGTGTAGCTCCTTATCGATTAACTGGTTACCAATGTGATTTAATGCCTTTTGCATATTATAACAATGCTTTATTGAACAGTGTTACTAATAGTAATAGAACAGCAGCAAGACTAGCATTTTTACCAAGTGTTGATATTGTATTAACTTCTGATCAGTCTAAATGGACAAGATGTCCAGTGTTTGAATTAGGAAGAGATGAAAATACCAACTTTGGAAATGCTAAACCAGGAGGTTTAAGAAAAAGTTTAAGTGTTGGAAAAGATGGTTTACCGGATGGAACTGGAACAGGAATGAGTTGGTTCCCAGGTTATGCTATTGATTTAGAAACTGGAGCAAGGTTATTCATGGCTTTTGGAGAGAATTCTTTCTTAGGACAAGATAATGGTTTGGATATGATTTGGAATCCAACTGATAGGTTTGTTGACATGGCTGGAAGACCAGTATTAGGCGGACAACACCCAATCTATGTTTACAGTTACAAAAACCAAGAGATAAATAGCGCTAACACAAGTTATGACTTCCCTTTTTACACAGAGGATAACAATGAGGTTTACAATTTAATGTTAGAAGTAGAATCAGGAAGTAGTGCTGCAGCAAGAAAGCTATATGGAAGTATGTCATGGATTGCAAACACCATCTTAAACAGAGATGAAGAATTACTTGCTACAGATGTAACAATTAAGTTAAGAATGGAAAAAGAATACAAGAAACTGGTTGCTACCAATAGAAATAATGGTTTCCCAATGTATTCTTGGAATATGGACGACATTAAAACACAAACGTCTAGTAGAGCAAAATTAGCAGAGGCTCTTGAGATGGTGAACGTTGTTCCGAATCCATATTATGCATTCTCAGAATATGAGAGAAATCGATTAGACACAAGAGTTAAGATTACAAATTTACCAGAAGTTTGTAAGGTAAACATATACACAGGAAATGGAAAACTAGTGAAGTCATTTGACAAAGATAGTCCACAAACTTACTTAGATTGGGATTTAAATAACCATGTAAATATTCCAGTGGCAAGTGGGATTTATTTGATTCATGTCGAAGTTCCTAATGTGGGAGAAAGAGTCCTTAAATTTCTTGTAGGAGTAAGACAAGTTGACCTTCAGAATTTATAATTATGAAGGTAATAAGTTAAATTAATGGAAAATGAAATT
>Ga0228622_1001421_pt1 | contig 10431 bp, 9 predicted proteins | sample 26DmetaG_FD_186035 | JGI IMG/M metagenome (GOLD analysis project Ga0228622, IMG submission 186035) | Seawater microbial communities from Monterey Bay, California, United States - 26D | ecosystem: Environmental > Aquatic > Marine > Coastal | place: USA: California | collected 2016-10-01
AGTAAAACAGCACCACACCCATCACCAAAAATGATACAAGTAGTACGATCTTCATAATCTATAATTGAAGACATTTTATCCACTCCAACAACTACAACTTTCTTATATTTACCTGTCTCAATAAATTGAGAACCAGTTGATAAAGCGTAAATAAATCCTGAACAAGCAGCTATTAAGTCATAGCCCCAAGCATTTTTCATTCCCACCTTATCACAAAGTACATTTGCAGTACTTGGAAAAGGATAATCTGGAGTAACAGTTGCTAAAATAACTAAATCAACATCCATTGGATCTGTTCCAGTTTTTTCTAACAAACCATTTACAGCATGTACTGCCATATCAGAAGAAGCACCATCTTTCATGATTCTTCTTTCTTTAATACCTGTTCTCGAAGTTATCCATTCATCATTTGTATCTACAATTTTAGCTAACTCATCGTTAGATAAAACGTAATCCGGAACGTATCCTTGAACACCAGTAATTGCTGCTGTAATTTTCTCCATATTATTTATTGAAAAAGTCGTTAATTTTATTCGAAAGGCCTGATTTAGCAACATCAAAAGAGTGTAAAATCATATTTTTCACAGCAATATCGTTAGATATACCGTGACCAATAATAACATTACCTTGAACTCCTAAAATAGCAGTTCCTCCATAGTTTTCATAATTAAACCTATCGAAATACGCGTCTTTTATTCCACGTTTTTTCATTAGAGAGTATATCCCTTCTGCCTCTTTTAGTACAATGTTACCTGTAAATCCATCACAAACAATAACATCTGCTAATCCTGAAAAAATATCCCTTCCTTCAATATTTCCAACAAAGTCTATTTCTTCTGATTCAGCTAATAACTTATAAGTGGCAATTGTCAAAAGATTACCTTTTGACTCTTCTTCCCCAATATTTAGTAAACCAATTTTAGGTTTTTTAATTCCATATACATTTTGAGAATAAATATCTCCTAATAATGCAAATTGATACAAAACATCTGGTTTACAATCAGCATTGGACCCAACATCTAATAAAATAGATTGGTTACCATCTACTGTTGGTATTGTGGAAGTAATACAAGGTCTGATGACTCCAGGAATAGTATGCGTTTTATACATAGAACCAACAAGCATTGCACCTGTATTCCCTGTACTAGCAAAAGCATTAATCTTCTTTTCAGACAACAAATCAAAACCAACAGAAATACTACTGTTAGGTTTTTGAGGAATCGCCCTAGTAGGATGATCATGCATCGTTATTACATCTGGAGCATGAACTATCTCAAAATCATCAGGATTAGCACCACGCTCAGATAGGCAACTCAAAATAATATCTTGGTCGCCTATCAAAACTAGTGTAGTATCCTGAGGAAATTCTTTTTGTGCTAATATTGCTCCTTCAATATTCGCTTCTGGAGCAAAATCACCACCAAAAATATCTATTCCTATCTTCATTAAGAAGAGTTTTAGTTATTCAACAGTTAAATCAAACTGCAACTTCTTTCTCAGCCACAACCTTACCTTTATAGTAAAGTTTTCCTTCATGCCAGTGAGCATGGTGAAATAAGTGAGGTTGTCCTGTAGTTGGGCATGTCGCTATGTTATCAGCAACCGCTTTCACATGTGTTCTTCTTTTGTCTCTTCTCGTTTTCGAGATCTTTCTTTTTGGATGTGCCATTTTTTATAATTTAAAAAAAGTTAATTCAAATTCTTTAACATTGCCCAAACTTCATCTGTATCATCATCGTCGTCGTCACTTTCGTCGTCGTCTGATTCCTCTTCTGTAGAATTAACAACATATTTCTCATACAATGCAATCATTTCAGGATCACATTTATCTATATCATGTACTGACCTTACTGGCATAGAAACCGAAATAAGTTCGTACACATAATCTTTTATATCTATTTCAAAAGCATTGGAAGGAAGCACAATTAAAGATTCGTCTTCTGATTCATCTTCACCAAACTTATATATTATTTGGTACTCTCCTTCCGCCTCAACTTCTATAGGGTCGTTACACCTATCACAATTTGTAAATACTTTTCCATCAACATGAAAAACACCTATCATCATTGTCTCTTTTTTTTCCAATTCTAACTTCACATGAACGTTTCCATCGTGAATGATTGAATAATCAATTCCATCGAAAAAAGCTTTATCAATATCGTATTCGAAGATGTGGTTACCTATCTTTAAACCTACAAACGGTATCACAAATTCTCTTTTTGACATAACTTTCCAACTAAAATCGGATGACAAAGATAATTATTTTAAACGTAATAATGTTAATATCCTCTTTTTTTTTGAATATAAGCTAACTTATTCAAAAGAAGACATTCGTTTTTTATCCATTGGCCTTACTTTTAATGGATTCTTTACCATCTCTTTTCGAGCGTTTTGATTTCTATAAACATCCATAGCTAAATAAATCGCATTTCTCATAGATTGTTCAGAAGCAATCCCTTTAGCGACTATATCAAAAGCAGTCCCGTGATCTGGAGAAGTTCTTATAATTGGTAAACCAGCAGTATAATTAACTCCATCATCAAATGCTAGCGCTTTAAAAGCTGTCAACCCCTGATCATGATACATTGCTAAAACTGCATCGTATTGAGACATTGCAGAAGAACCAAAGAAACCATCTGCTGGAAATGGTCCAACAGCAATAATTCCATCATTTTTCGCTTGAGTAATTGCCGGGCTTATGATTTCAATCTCCTCATCTCCTAATTTACCGTTTTCTCCTGCATGAGGATTCAAACCAAAAACAGCTATTTTAGGTCGAACAATACCAAAGTCATTAATTAAGCTTTTATCAAGCATTTTAATTTTTTGGTAAATAATATCTTTTGTTAAGTAAGAACTAACTTCTTTTAAAGGAATGTGAGTACAAGCTAAAGCTACTCTTAAGTTTGATCCTACCATCATCATCAACACATCATCTGCACCTGCTTTATCAGCTAAATACTCTGTATGACCTGGAAATTTGAAACCTGATTTTGCCATTGCTTCTTTTGAAATCGGAGCAGTAACAAGTACGTCTATCTTTCCTTCGGAAAGGTCTTGGGTAGCAGCTTCTAAAGATAAAAATGCAAATTTCCCTCCAACTTCTGTCGCTTTCCCTAAATCAAATTTAATCTCTTCATTCCAAACATTTACGACATTAACCTTTCTATTTACAGCATCGGTAGCAGTTTTACAAGCTTGAAAAGAAAAGTTAAACTTTCTAATAGCTTTTTTGTAATAAGATATAGTTTTGGTAGAACCATAAATAATTGGTGTACAATCTAATAAAATTCTTGAATCGTTTAAAGCTTTGATAATAACTTCAGGTCCAATTCCATTTACATCACCAATAGAAATCCCTACTCTAATTGGATTAGGATTCCCTACCTCTTTTTCTATATTTTTATCCATCTATTTATAATTTTTCAAAAAGTTAAATAGTAATCGAACTCCATATCCTGTACCATTTTTACCTTTATAATTCTCTTCTCCATCTAACCAAGCTGTTCCTGCAATATCAATATGTACATAAGGAGCCTTTACAAAATGTTCTAAAAACTTCCCCGCTGTAATCATACCTGCATTTGCACTCCCTATATTCTTAAGGTCAGCTATATCAGATTTCATCTCTTCCAAATAATCCTCCCAAAAAGGGAAACGAACGACTCTTTCAAAACATAAATTACCAGCATCATCTAATTGTTCAAAAACCTTATCCTTAGCATTACCCATTATACATGCTGCTTTAGTACCAATAGCTCTCATCGCTGAACCTGTTAAAGTTGCCGCGTCTATAACTAATTCAGGTTCATACTTTTTTGAATATGCTAAAGCATCCGCCAAAATCATTCTTCCCTCAGCATCCGTATTTAAAACCTCTACAGTTGTTCCATCGTACATAGTAACAACATCTCCAGGAGCGTAGGCATTTAAACCAGGTCTATTATCTGTTGCAGGGATTAATGCAATAATATGTTTATCTAATTTATTCTCAGCTGCTGCATAGATTGCTCCAACAACACAAGCTGCCCCACCCATATCGCTTTTCATACAATCCATAGAATGTGGTGTCGGTTTTAAACTCAAACCTCCAGTATCATAAACCACTCCTTTCCCAACTAAAACGATAGGTTTTTTATTTGTGGCATTCTTTGGTTTATATTCCAAAACAGTAAATGTTGGAGGATCAATAGAACCTTTATTTACAGCTAACAAACCACCCATTTTGAGGGATTCTATTTTTGCTTTTCCATAAACCTGAACGTCTAAACTTGTATTTTCACTAAGCTTTTCAATTTCCTCAGAAAACTTTGGGGCATTTAAATAAGATACTGGTTCATTAACCATGTCTCTAGCCCAAAAAACAGATTTAATAGTTGTATTTAATTCTGAAACTAACAGATTTGAACAAGATTCAGAAACAAAGATGGACTCTAACCTATTCTTTTTTGTGTCTGCATTTTTAAAATATTTCAAAAATTGATAACTAGATAAAGCAAATCCTTCACAGAAGCTTAACACCATTTCTTGATCTCCTTCAACAAATATTTCAGATTCTTTTTTATCTATTAGCTTTCGAACATTATATCCTGAAACTCTATTTTTCTCTTGATTAATATCTCCTTTTATAAAAACTAAAAATTGATCCGTACTTTTAAAATAATCAACGTCTTTTTCTCCTTCTAAAAAAACATGAAATTGTTTTATCAATGAATCCTCTACACCTTTTGAAAATTTCGTTTTAGAATTACCTACTAACACCAAATTCGAAACTTCCTTTGAACTATTTTTTATTTTTAAAAACATAATATAAATTTTCTAGCTTTATACAAAGATACACATCTTCTAAGACTTGTTAACGATCTATTGAATCCAATTCAATAAACCAAAATCCTTTTGTTGAATTTGGCTTATCTTCTATGTATTTCTCCTCTAAAGGCTTATAAATTTTCTCTCCTTTTTTAAAACTAATCTTATTTTTAAAAATAGGTCCATCAAAACAAAAGGTATGAAATTCTCCATTCTCGCCACACGGGTCCACATTGATTGGTAAATCCGAAATAAAATGCTCATCTAATAACCGCCCAACAGAATCCTCTTTAAAATTAGCATCATTTACACAACATGTAATTGTTTGGAATCCATCTGATAAAAAGTCTTTTATTAGTTCTTTTGTATCTCTTTTCCAAAGTGGGAAAACTGTACCCATTTTTACCTTTTGCATATTCTTTTCGCGATATTCCCTTAAATCGTCTAAAAAAATATCTCCAAAAATAACAGACTTCACCCCTTCAGACTTTACCTTGTTCATCATCTGCTCCATTTGGTTTTCGTAATCTTCAAAAGAACTTTCAGAAACCCAAACTTTTAATAAAGGAATCCCTATGGATTCTGCTTGAAGGTCCAACAACTCCTCTTTTACCCCATGCATTGAAACCCTTTTAAACTCTTTATTCAACGTTGTTAAAAGGTATTTAACGTCATATTTACCTGCTTTAAAAACTTGATGCAAGGCAAAAGCGGAATCTTTTCCCCCACTCCAAGCAAAAACAACTTTCTCCTTATCCATTAATTATAATTCTAGTGCTAAATATTTAGCAGTAAAAGAATCTTTTTGGTGCTTTTTAGCTATTGTTTCAGGAGTACCTTTACAAACTATTTTTCCTCCACCTTTTCCTCCCTCTGGACCAATATCAATAATATAATCCGCAACTTTGACTATATCCAGATTATGTTCAATAACTAAAACTGTATTTCCGTCCTCAACAATTCTTTGAAGAACAATTAATAACATTCTAATATCTTCAAAATGTAATCCAGTAGAAGGCTCATCCATAATATAAATCGTATTCCCTGTACTTTTCTTACAAAGTTCAGTTGCCAACTTTATTCTTTGTGCCTCACCTCCAGACAAGGTAGTTGAAGATTGACCAAGTTTAATATATCCAAGACCAACCGATAAAAGTGTTTCTAAAACACGATGAATTTTCGGAATACTTTCAAAAAATGGCACAGCATCTTCTATTGTCATGTCTAAAACATCGCTTATTGATTTACCTTTGTACCTAACTTCTAAAGTTTCTCTGTTATATCTTTTTCCATTACACGTTTCGCATTCAACATATACATCCGGAAGCAAATTCATTTCAATTACTTTCAATCCACCGCCTCCGCAAGTTTCACACCTTCCTCCTTTTACATTAAAAGAAAACCTTCCTGGCTTATATCCTCGAATTTGAGCTTCCGGTAAACTAGCAAATAAAGAACGAATTTCAGTAAACAAAGCTGTATAAGTAGCTGGATTTGATCTTGGGGTTCTACCGATTGGATTTTGATCTATTTCGATCACTTTATCTAAATGTTCTAACCCTTTTACACTTTTATAAGGTAAAGGTTTTCTTACTCCATTATAGATGTGGTTTAATAAAATCGGATAAAGAGTATGGTTTATCAAAGAAGATTTTCCACTTCCTGAAACTCCAGAAACACAAGTTAAAGTACCTAAAGGAATTTTTAAATTTACATTTTTCAAATTGTGACCACTTGCACCATTGAGCTCTAAATATTTTCCATTTCCCTTTCTTCTCTTAGATGGAACAGCAATTTCCATCTCCCCTTTCAAATATTGTGTTGTCAAAGAGATCTTACTTTCCAATTTATCAATTGGATTTGCATTCATTATCTCTCCTCCAAATAAGCCAGCTTTTGGTCCAATATCAACAACAAAATCTGCTGCCTCAATCATTTCTTTGTCGTGTTCTACAACAATCACTGAATTCCCTGTATCTCTTAACTTTTTAAGTGAGTTAATCAACTTCGTATTGTCTCTTTGATGAAGCCCGATACTTGGTTCATCTAGAATATATAAAACGTTCATTAATTCAGAGCCTATCTGAGTAGCTAGTCTTATTCTTTGTGCTTCTCCTCCTGAAAGGGTTTTTGCTGAACGATTTAAACTTAGATAGTTAAGCCCAACATCTAAAATAAAAGATATTCGATTATTAATTTCTTTCAGGATTTCGGTACCTATTAATTTTTGATTATCATCTAATTTGTTTTCAAGTCCATCAAACCAATCTTTCAATTCTTGTAAATCAAAAGAAGACAAGTCTCCAATATGTTTACCATCCAATTTAAAATAATGGGCTTCTTTCCTCAAACGAGTTCCTTCACAAACTGGACAAGTAACCTTATTCATAAAATTTTCTGCCCATCTTTTTACAGAAGCAGTATTCTCTTCTGCATGTCTTGATATGAAAGGAATAACTCCTTCAAAAGGAATTGAATCTTTAGAAACATCTATTCCATCATTTCCATACAATACAAGGTTTAAAATATCAGACGGAATATCTTCTAATGGCGTTTGAATCGAATACCCTTCTTTAGAAAGAACGTTTTCAATCTTATCGTAGATCCAACCTCCTTTAAAACCTCCCAAAGGAGCCAACCCTCCTTTTTTAATAGATAATTTAGCATTAGGTATGATTTTAGTAATATCCGCTTCAGAAACCTCACCTAAACCACTGCAACTTGAACAAGCGCCATAGGGAGAATTGAAAGAAAATAAATTAGGTTCTGGATCAGGATAACTTACTCCAGAAGTTGGACACATTAAAGTTCTACTGAAATGCCTAACTTCTTTAGAATCATTATCCATTATCATCATGGACTTATCACCATGTTTCATTGCTGTAATAACAGCATCATATATTCTTTTCCTATCTTTTTTAGAAATAATTATGCGATCAATTACAATATCCACATCGTGAATCTTATATCGATCTAACTTCATTCCTTTTACAATATCTTGAACTTCTCCATCTACTCTAACCTTTGTAAAGCCCATTTTTAAAACCTGCTCAAAAAGTTCTCTGTAATGACCTTTCCTTCCTTTAATCTTTGGAGCTAATAAAGTAACCTTTTTATCGGCATAACTCTTTATAATCAAATCTACGATCTGGTCATCAGAATATTTAACCATTCTTTCTCCAGAATTATAAGAATAAGCAACCCCAATACGAGCGTATAACAGTCTTAAAAAGTCATACACTTCAGTGATTGTACCAACTGTTGACCTCGGGCTTTTAGAAACCGTTTTTTGTTCAATAGAGATTACTGGACTCAAACCATCAATCTTATCTACATCAGGTCGCTCCAAGTTTCCTAAAAATTGTCTAGCATAAGAAGAGAAAGTTTCAATGTACCTTCTTTGGCCTTCAGCAAAAATAGTATCGAAAGCTAAAGAAGACTTACCACTTCCACTTAAACCAGTAAAAACTACTAATTTATTTCTTGGAATTTTTAAATCAACATTCTTTAAATTATGAACTCTAGCACCATAGACATCTATAGAACCATACTGAAACATATCGTCTTGCTTTTCCATAGTATAAATTTAGTTTATTAAACTCAATTTATTGTATTAAAAAAGCCAAAAAGTAAATGGAGCTATATGAAATTGTTATTCTTCTTTTTGAGGAGCTTTATATTTTATTGTATTCTTATAAAGCATTATAAAAATTACTAAAAAATAAACGGAAGAAAAAACAATTGGAAGGATAAAATCTTTCTTTAAGAAAGTAATCATCACAATTGCTAGAATGGTAGAAAGAATACCGATACCTGTGAAAATATACCATACTTTTTTATCATTAAATCCAGCATAAACTAGGTGATGAGTTGTATGATCTTTTCCACCAACCATTGGGCTTTGACCTTTTTTCAGACGATTAATAACTACAGTAAATGTGTCTGCTGCAGCTGCTGTAAAAGCGATTAAAGTAATTACAAAACCAATCCAAGATTCATTTTCTGTGTCTGAACTAACATTCCATAAATATTTAATTGAGAAAAAAGCAACAAACAATCCTATAAATTGACTTCCTGCATCTCCCATAAAAAGTCGGGAAGGATTAATATTATACTTTAAAAATCCTAATAAACCACCAATCATTGCCATTAAGGAAATGCTCCAAACATCTGCTTTAATACCATCTAAAATCCAATGAGAAATAAGACAAGTAATTAATATGAAAAGCACAGTAGTTCCTGTAATTCCATCCATATTATCTAACATGTTTAATGAATTCATAATACCTACTACCCAGATAATCGTTATTAAACTATCCACCAATGGAATATGAAATAAGTTCAAATTAATCCCAGCAAATACAAAAGTAAAACCACATAATATCTGAACTAGTAATTTACCAAAAGGTTTAGTATTGTATGCATCATCAGCTAATCCCATTAGAAAAGCAAGCGAACCTGAAATCATCAATCCAACAAATTGAGAATCATGAAAAATATTTTTTTCATAATAGACCATGGAAAAGATGATGGAAGAAAAAATAAATACAATAAAAAAACTAACTCCACCTAAAGAAGGTTTAGATTCATTACTCCATCTAACAACAACATCATTCTTATTTCTTATTCCTAAAGATTGTGAGAACCTTAGTAAAACCTCATTACATATCATCGATATGATAATCCCACCTATTAAAAAGCTAAGTAACTGTAAAACCTCTTCCAAAATTATTTAGTATTGAAAATCAGAGACAAAAGTAGTAAAAACTTGTCCTTTTTGATCTTTTTCTGAAATTATTGGGTTTTCAACCCCCCAATCTATCCCTAATTCTTCATCATTCCACTGAATAGTTCCTTCAGAATCAGGAGAATAGTAATTAGTACATTTATAATCAAAAGTTGTATTATCTTCCAAAGCAACAAAACCATGAGCAAAACCTGGTGGTATCCAAAACATCTTTTTGTTTTCAGCTGATAACTCAACTGAGAAATACTTCCCGTAAGTAGGTGAGTCCTTTCTAATATCTACAGCTACATCTAAAGCTCTTCCATTGGAAACTCTTACCAATTTCCCTTGTGCATAAGGTGGATTTTGAAAATGAAGACCTCTTAATACATTAATCTTTGATATGGATTCATTGTCTTGAAAAAAAGAAACATCTTCAATACCTGTAATTTCTCTAAATTTATTCAAGTTGAATGTTTCATAAAAAACACCTCTATCATCTCCAAAAACTCTAGGCTCAATAACTAAAAGTCCAGGAATATCACAATTTGTCACTTTCATTTTTTAAAAATTCTATAAAATCCAAATTTCTTTAATATACGTTGAATTAAGGTTAATGATGGTTCTTCAGTAAAATAACTATCTTCCTCTCCATAACCTCCATAACCATAACCGTAGCCATAACCATAACCATAAGAACCGCTTCCTTTTGATTTAACACCATTTAAAATAACATTAAGTGATTTTAACTGTTGCATATCAAATAACTCTTGGATCTTATTGATAAAAGTTCGCTTAGAATAGTGAGATTTAAAAACATAAATTGGAATATCTGCATCCGTTAAGTTTTTAATCCCATCGGATACAAGGCCAACAGGTGGATTATCAATGATAAT
>Ga0228622_1001437_pt1 | contig 10364 bp, 10 predicted proteins | sample 26DmetaG_FD_186035 | JGI IMG/M metagenome (GOLD analysis project Ga0228622, IMG submission 186035) | Seawater microbial communities from Monterey Bay, California, United States - 26D | ecosystem: Environmental > Aquatic > Marine > Coastal | place: USA: California | collected 2016-10-01
GTTAAGAACTATCCGCTGCGCCGAATTGGCGAGCCCGACGAAATCGCCGGCGCGGCAGTGTTTCTCGCGTCACAAGCGGGGAGCTTTACTACGGGCCAGACGCTCGTTATCGACGGCGGCGGCACGATTGCGAGCTGATCACGAATTTCATATTAATTTCAAAAGTACTTAGTAAAGGGTAAATGCCATGATGAATTTAGGACTATCAGATGAGCTCGTCGTCATTCGTGAGAAAATTCGCACGTTTGTAGAAGAGAAAGTAGAGCCGGTAGAGCAGGATTACCACGACGAGGTAAGCGTTGGTGATCGTTGGTCGCATACGCCGCGTCAAGATGAAATCCTCGAAAGCCTTAAAGCAGAGGCGCGCAACCTCGGCCTATGGAATTTCTTCCTGCCGAAAAGCCAAGGCGGTGCGGGCATCTCAAACCTTGAATATGCGCATCTGGCTGAAATCATGGGACGTAGTCGTCTCGCCTCCGAGGCAATGAACTGCAGCGCACCGGATACGGGTAATATGGAAGTGCTCGAGCGTTACGGCTCCGAAGAGCAGAAGCAGCAGTGGCTCTTGCCTTTGCTAGCCGGTGAAATCCGCTCGGCGTTTGCTATGACCGAGCCGGGTGTTGCCTCGTCAGATGCAACTAATATCGCCACCAGCGCTGTGCTCGACGGCGATGAGTGGGTGATCAACGGTGAGAAGTTTTATATCTCAGGCGCGGGTGATGCGCGCTGCAAGATTATGATCACAATGGTCGTGACTGACCCCGATGCACCTAAGCATAACCGCCAGTCGCAGATTCTCGTACCAATGGATGCCGAGGGCGTCGAAGTTGTGCGCCCGATGCACGTTTTCGGCAAAGACGATGCGCCACACGGCCACATGCATATTAAATTTCACAATGTGCGCGTGCCTGAGAGCAATATTATTCTCGGCCGCGGCAGAGGTTTTGAAATTTCGCAGGGCCGCTTGGGCCCAGGCCGTATCCACCATTGCATGCGCTCAATTGGCGCGGCGGAAAAGGCGCTCGAACTTATGTGCGAGCGCGCAGTTAGCCGTGAGGCGTTTGGTAAGCCTCTCGCCGAACTCGGCGGTAACTATGATGTGATCGCAGATAGCCGTATCGAAATCGAAATGTGTAGGCTTCTGACTTTTAAGGCGGCCTATCTCATGGATACTATCGGCAATAAAGCCGCGCGTGATGCTATTTCGCAGATCAAAGTGGCGGTGCCGAATATGGCGCTTCGTGTTATCGACAGAGCTATCCAGATGCATGGCGCGGCGGGTATATCGCAAGATTTCCCTCTCGCATCCCTGTGGACGAGCCAGCGTACGCTGCGCCTAGCCGACGGACCTGATGAGGTGCATCGCCGTGTTATTGCACGCAAAGAGCTTGCGAATTACAGCTAGTTTCTGACCCGCCGGCTTGGTTGTTTGTAGGCTGGAGCCGCTAGCAAGTGGCACGAAAACGGAGGCTCAGGCCTCCATTTTTTATTCAGAATAAAGGATAAACAGCGAAGACAACGTTCATGAATGCCATCCAAGACATACAATGTGTCGCCACGGCGAAAGGCGGCCTAGCTCGTCTCGCCCGTTTGCACTGCGACATTATGTCGCGGAAACTTTTTGAGTTGCGCCTAGGTGTCGGCGCTGACACCTGACATACTATCCATTAAAGTAAATCTGCACGCCCAATTAACCAGCGGAGTATCGTATGATCGTCACTGTGACAAGGCCTTTGGCATCGCTTTCTTTTTTAAAAATCTCACTTCGGGCATTCGCGTTTATCGCCTGCGTGTCGCTAAGCATGACTGCGAGCGCGCATAATGTGTTGAAGTCGTCCATTCCCGCCGATGGTTCTACGCTTGAGCGCTCACCCAGCGAGCTCGCGCTCGACTTCAATGGTCAGGTGAGATTAGTAAAGCTGTCCTTAAAACGCAGCGACGAGAGTATCGATGTGGGTTTTAAGCCTGATCTTACCGCAGCGACCTCTTTCGTCGTACCAGTGCCTGAGCTTGCGTCTGGGACTTATTCCCTCGAATTTTCAGTGATAGGCGAAGATGGCCATACCGTCGCAGGGCACTTTAATTTTGGCATAGGAATGCCAGCTGCTCATGCGGAGAGCGGGCACTAGCCCGCTGGAAGCACACGCCCCATCGATGAGACACTCGTGACCTTGCTCCTGTCTATTCCTAGTCTGTGGGCGCTTGCATTCGCCCTCGCAAAGATCGGCGTTTTCGCCGGACTGATCGCGGGAGCGGGCGGTGTTTTGGCGCTGGGCGGCTACCACAATGGCTCCCGCGCGGCGCACACCCGCCTGCTGTCCTACAGTTTATTAGGCGCTTTCATTGGATTCCATTCGAGCCTCGCGCCGGTCTTGATTCAGGCAGGGCAGATAAACGACGCAGGTGTGATGGGCATGTTCGATAGTGACCTAGTTCTGCTGCTGCGCGGCACTCCTGTATGGGAGTCAGCTGCCTTTCGTGGCGCAGGCTTTGCGCTCTCGGCGCTGTTAATCCTTTCATTGCTGCGAACACTGCGGGCGCAAAGAAAGCCGCCCGACTCAGTCTTTTATCGGCTCGCTTTTATCGGGCAAGCACTCGCGCTCGGCCTCGTCGCCTACGGCTTTACGCTGTCTGGCCATGTCTCTGTGCTCGACGCGTGGCTTCGGGCAGCGCTGGCGTTTCATGTGGCCGCGATGGCGATCTGGGTAGGGATGCTTCTCCCCTTGCGCTGGTGCTGCGACGATGTCGAGACTGGGGATTTGGGTGATCTGATGAGGCGATTTGGCCGCCTCGGCATGGGTTTAGTCGCAGCGCTCGCCTCAAGCGGAGCATTTATGCTGCTCACTCTCATCGACCTAATCGAGTTGTTTACAACCCAGTACGGTCGCCTAATGCTTTTCAAACTTGCCGCTTTCGTCGGCCTTCTCTCTATCGCAGCCCTCAATAAACTGCGGCATGTACCAGTGCTACACCTGCCTGGCGGCTCACGAGCGCTAGCCCGAAGCATCGATCGAGAGCTTATTGTTGCGATGGTTCTTCTGCTTGTGACTGCAGTCGTTACGACGCTGCTTGGGCCTGCGACACACTGAGTGCTCGTCGATTAGGAAGGCTCAAGTAACCTTGAACCTCTGCCGATTACTAACAGATACACCGTCTCAAGCTCTCAACTTCGATTGGTTCTTCTCATGCCTCTGATTAATTCTGGTTCTGGCTACGCTGGCCGCAAGTCTTTTCTAGGCTCACAGCTTTTAGTCGTTTTGATCAATGCTGTGATGAGCGGTGCCGTATTGAGTGACTATGATCCAGCTCCCTTTTTAGCGTGGGTAGATGAGACTAAAACGGCGATTGAAATTCCCGGTGTCGCGGTCGCCATCGTAAGCCGGGAGGAGGTGCTGCATCTTGAGACCTGGGGACAGCGAACAGTCGATAAGTCACCATTGGTGACCTCTAACTCAGTGTTTCGAATAGCCTCGATGTCGAAGACCTTTGCGGGTGCCGCGGCAACGCTTCTTGTCGACAGCAATCAGCGATCATGGGATAGCCGGTTGAGTGAGATCTTCCCTGAGATGAGATTAGGTAATGGGCGCTCTTTTCGCGACATTACCTTCCGGCAGGTTGCCAGCCATTCTACCGGCCTGATGCCGCATTCTTATTCCAATCTCCTCGACGACGGTGTCGAGTATGCGAAAATTAAGCCGCGCTTTGGCGATATCCCTGCCGTGTGTAAGCCGGGTACCTGCTACGGCTATCAGAATGTGGTGTTCTCGCTTATTGCCGATGTCGTCGAGGAAAGTACGGGCGAAGGCTATGAGCGATATATCGAAGAAAAGCTATTCCGACCATTAGGTATGACGACGGCGTCTGTAGGCCTCGACCCATTTGTGGCGAGCGATAACGCGACCAGTCCTCATAGATTGGTGCGCAAGCAATGGCGTCCAACGAGCACGAACCCCGCTTATTACTCAGCAGCGCCAGCAGCGGGGATTAATGCGAGTGTCTTCGATATGGCGTTGTGGCTAAGGGCAAACCTTGGTGGGTTTCCTGAGGTATTATCGCCGTCGATGCTAAACGAATTACAAACGCCGGTTATCGAGACGCCGCGAGGTAATTATTTTAACCGCTGGGAAGGCATAGAGAAGGCCTACTATGCTATTGGATGGCGAGTTTTCGATATCGACGGTGTGCGCGTTATTCACCACGGAGGAGGCGTGCGAGGCTATCGGTCCGAGATGGCCTTTATTCCCTCTGCCAACATCGGGATGGTGCTGTTGTTTAATGGCGAAACCAATGCTGCGAACGAGGCAGTGCCAGCTTTTCTGCGCGGACTTAAATAAGTCAGCTACAAATTTTCAGCATCTTCCTAAATAAGGCAAATGACTATGAACGCAACCCTTGAAATTCTCACTGCGCACCGCAGCATTAGAAAATTTACCGATGAGCCATTGCCCGATGGATTGCTCGAGACCCTTTGCACCGCTGCCCAGGCCGCCGCCACGTCGAGTTTTTTGCAAGGCGCCACGCTCATTCGTGTGACTAACCCCGAAAGCCGCAGCACGCTTGCCCGCTGCGCCGGTGGTCAGGGCTATGTTGAGACCGCAGCAGAGTTTTTAGTGCTGTGCGCCGATCTTAAGCGTGCGGGTAACTACTGCCATAAATACGGCAAAGAGTTTGAGGGCGATTTCACTGAGCAATTTATCATTGCAACCGTTGATGTCGCCTTGATGGCACAGAACCTCGTTATCGCGGCTGAATCTGTTGGCTTGGGCATCTGTTATATCGGGGGGCTTCGCAACAATCCGCAGGAGGTGTCTGATTTGCTTGAATTGCCGCGCGGCGTTTATCCGGTATTCGGTCTTTGTCTTGGCTATCCAGACCAAGACCCCGAGGTTAAACCAAGGCTGCCGCTCCCCGTGATCTTAAAGCAAGAACGCTATAACGAGGAGGGTGATGAAGAAGCCATCACCGGCTATGACGAAACGATCAGAGAGTATTATGCGACGCGTAAAGGGGGTGGTCACGGGATTAGCTGGTCAGAACAAGTGGCTGATCTCTTGTCCGAAAAATCGCGCCCACATATGCGAGAGTTTTTGGCAGGCCAAGGCTTCCTTTTCAAATAAAAGCTCAGCCGGCCTTTTGATTTAATCTTTAGGCACGACGCGATAGGAGCCTGTGCTGGGCAGGCTTTCGACTGCATCGCTCACCTTACTCGCAATAACCTCGGAAGGGGGAATAGCGTCGTCGCCTATAGAGAATTTGAATTCCCCATTTAACAGGCCGCGTTTGCCATCGGTGACTGACCACCGTGCAATGTAGTATTCAGAGTCGGGTAGCTCGAAGCCTAGTGGGTAGGCAAAGCTGTCCGCCATGCGGTTAGGGTCATAGGCAAAGCCGATGTTGATCCAGTCGCCTTCGGCCGAGTAGAGCGCTAATTTAAGCAGTGTGACATCGACGCGAAAACTCATCATGATCATCTGCGGCGACTCATCGAGTACCGAGTCGTCTGTCGGGAAAGTCACCCCTGGCGTCAATACGCCATGGCTATGTTGCGCCGCAAGCGGTGTTGCTAGAAAGAGGAGGCTGGCGGCAAATAAACACGGCAGTGAAAGCAGCCGAGAGTGAAACTCTTGTCGCCCTAAGCACCGACGATTGCGACTCCCGTTGACCATATGCTTGCCCCCAGCTTTTGCTTTTATCATTGCAGCGCTACTGTTCGAAATACGCCATACACTGCCGCGATAGCGCACACAGTCTGCCCGACTCTTCATATATTCGTCCACTTTGCTGAGTATAGCCATCTGCCGCGGCATCGAGGTCGAAGTCTAGGTAAAACCACTCCCCCTTAACGTCGGCAGGATCCACGATAAACTCCAATCCCCAGCTTACCGAACTGGCTGGTACAAACGGTTTGTCATAGTGGCAGAGCAGAACGGGCGGTGGCATATCAGCGATAGCGATTATCTTTTCGGCAGGATAGTCGGACATATCGCACCGATGCCTCACCCACATGTTCAGCCTGCGTGAGCGCGAGCCAGAGAAAGGCATGGCGTCGCCTACCCAACACCCTTCAAATTGATTAAGGAATGTCGGCATGCGCGCTGCGTACTCAGCGAATGGAATCCCTTCACTGCGGGGGAGGGGATTGCTGAGAGGGGCCGCTTCCACGCGAATACCCTCGCGTGCTTGCCCAAACACGCCCAGCGCTTGGAGCGCTGGCCTGCCTTCGCTTAATACTGTCGCGCTACACTGCGTTACATTGCGTCCCTGGCGCTGTATCAATGCCTCAACCGAGAGTGGGGCCGGCGGCAGTGGCGCGATGAAAGAAGCCATTAACGAGCGCAGCGCAGGCTGCGGCTCGAGCATTTTCCTCATGCTGAGGCTGGCAAAGGCAGCGACGAGGCCTCCGAAAGCCGCTCGGCCTTGAGACCAGTTCTCATCAAAATCAGTTTCGTTGGTCGGGCTATGTTGGAGCCTATCTAAAATATCTTGCAGGGTATTGCCGGTCACAGAGAAAACCTTTTCGAGTGCGAAGATTGCCCCTAACCCGGGCGTGTAATATTCTTAGCGATTATAGTTTAGTGAATCAATTATGGCTCTAGTTTATCGTAAGCTACAGTGTTTAGGCTTGGTGCATGGCTGCGACTCACAGGGTAGATCATAATGTCGGGCGCGGTTATCTTGGGTAGAAAAGTGAAACAGAACAGGGCCGGTGAAAGCAGAGCTATTGATGTGCTGTCGCTCGTAAAGGCGTGGCACCTTGTTGCAGTGACACTCTGTTCACTTGTTGCAACCTTCGCCGGGGCACAAACCCCCGCAGCTGTCGCCACCTATCCGCGGGCTGCGCTGGATTTCACAGGAATAGTAGCGAAGACGCAAACGACTCCGCTGGATGATTCAGTGTTCGACTCTTCGCCAGAAAGATTGGCGCTGGCATTCCCTGAGAAGGTGCACCTGGTCAAGTTAATCCTGCGCAATCAGGCCCACGACTGGGTTGATATCAGCTTTCGTTACAGTCCGCGCTTAGCGAGCGACTTTGAATGGTCTCTACCGAGCTTGCAGACGGCCGATTATTACACGGCAGAATGGGCAATACTCGACGAGCAGGACCGTCTCATTAGGGGAAATTTTAGTTTCTCATTCGGCGAAATGGCGCGCATGCCCTCGCTGATTAAAGCCGAGCAGGAATTAGCGTTGCGTCTGAGAAATGGGGAAGACGAGAGCACGCGGTTTATTACCCCGCCGCGAACGGAGATAATTCTTGAACAGGAGCCGCGCAGTTATGACCCGCCATTTACTCTGCGTTTGGAAAGCCGCGAGAGTAATGAGACCCGTAAAGAAGATTGCTAGCACAGCTATTGCGCCGGCACGAAGAGCTTCACGCCAGCAAAGAGAGCTATGTCAGCACAGAGAGCTAAGCCAACACAGAGAGCCACGCCAGCACAGAAAGTCCATCTAGCGCCGTGGACGCAGCCACTAGCAGCCACCAACAACCACTAAGAAGAACGCATAAAAAAACGGCAGTACTCATTATGAGACTGCCGCTTTCACGCAAAATCTTATGCGGTGTTCGCGCTATTCAGTGACCCGCACAGTGATGTAGTCGTCGTTATAGAGTCCGCCATCGTCGGCACGTGCCCAGAGGATGTAGGTTCCCGGCTTATCGAAGGTTGCTTTAACCTCGATCATGCCATCTTCCGGAAGCTCGGGTGGAAGCCACAGTGCGCCCCAGGGGGAGTTGGCTGACGTACGGGTGTCTTCCCATGGTTTGGGCAATGGTGGATCAAATTCGACGTGCCCTTCTCCTCGGTAGACATTCCACGAAAGGAATAAACCATTCACCTTGCCGACTGTGATGCGAGTAGGGGGCCTCATCATCCGCCGCATGGCGTCTTTTTCTGAGATTGTGCTGTCTCGACTCGCTTTCGGGATGCCGTCATCTATCACTCGCGTGTTAAGCACCAGAGGCTCACCCACGCGCACGGTACGAATGTCATCGCCTTGCACTTCGATGGTTGGCTTCACGTTCGAGCGAGACTCGGGGCTGCTTGTTCCAGCGCCCAAAGAGCCTGTCTCAGAGGCGATAACGATATTATCGACCTGGTAGTCTGGTTTCAGTGTTGCATAGGCTTTGCGCTCTTGGCCGTTAACGTTGAGCGTCCAAACAAGTTCTCTATCGCCCCAATCTGCGGGCACAACCACCTCGAAATTGAATCGGTTACGTCGCGGCAGAAAGTGCGTTGGCTGGCCTCTATCGGCTTTGCCAGGGGAAAAAGCGTTGTTCTCGCCTACGGGAACATCAGGCTCTTCTGACCAGTTCTCGTTCATGTAGCCGAACATAAAACTGAACGTGCCGTCTGCATTTGGCCGCCAACCTTCGTAAGCTGGTTCTATATGCTGCCCCGATTGGTAACTTGTTTGTGCGAGGCTTGGCGAGCCCAAAAGGCTGAGGAGGGTAGTGATGACTGCGACGAGCAGGGCTTTCGCCCTGCTTATCGCACCACTGGAGTTAACATACATCGTGTCTTGTTTCTCTCGAGTAATTAAGTAAAAGCCTAGTTGGCCGCAACTTCGTTGCCTGTCGCTTCACCCTCTTTGTCCGCGATTGGCGCGACAATAGGGGCGAGGCAGAGTGGGCAACCGATAACGTGATCATTCGGTCCGAGATTGAGTACTTGGCGACGTTCTTCCATCGCTTCATGGAACTGCTCGTCGGTGAGTGTGACGCGAATACCCAGATCGATGAACATGTTTGTTACAGAGCGATTGCCCGAGCCTTGCCAGTTTCTAGGATCCGGCACGTTGGGGTTAGTCTCTGTATTGTTCATGTAACCGACGATATGCAGGATTGTGCCCTTCGGCAGAATCGGAGCAGCTTGGTCGGCATAGGGATAGCCGCGTACCCAGTTATGGTCATAGCCTACGCAAGACAGGGTTTCGATAGTGTAGCCCCAAATAGCTTCAAGACACATACGCTCACCTGGCGCATGGAGGTGCGGCTCGAAGCTAATGATCTTGGTGTGGTTTTCAAGCACAGTGTAAGCGTGGAGTTCTTGATCGCGGGCGTTGCCTTGGATGCTGATGTCTACGCCATTACCCAAACCGATAAACGCGTTCTGGTATTTCGGCTTGTAGTCTTTGTCGTGGAAGCGGAAGCCCACCTCGAGGTGACCCGTCGTATCGCGGCCATTCGAGTGAAGGTGAACCGAATCGGACACTATCGCTGAGCCAGCTTTGAGTAAGCGACCTGCATCTTCGTCGAAGATATCGGCATTTCGGCCCACTTCGTGTACTGGCCATGGGATTGAGAAACCTGGCGCACGCTCACCTTTCTCGTCGAGCATCGCAGTGCCCCAGATCATATGGTGGAATATGTAGCGGCCGCCAACTGTGCCAGAGTCGGCAGAGTTGTCGACGTCGTTGACTTCAACGACTTCGACTGACTTCACGTAGCGATCTTCTTCGAGACCAGTTGGAATGTAGTCGATTTCACCCCACCAGTCCGGCGTGCCAGCGAGTTTAGTGACATCGTTCATTACGACCACGAGGTCTGGCTTGCCCGCTTTCCACTTTAGGCTGTCGTCGAAAGCGATCTGTTCAGGTGCGTCTGCAATGTCGCCTTTTGGCGTGCCGCTGCGCGCCCAAGTAGAAATAGCAGCGATTTCTTCGTCGCTTAAAGAAGGGTCATCCTTATATTCTTGGATGCCGATGTTCTTTTCCATATACCAAGGGGGCATTGCGCCGGCACGATCGCGAAGACCGGTCTTGTATTCGATCAGGCCTGCGAAAGGGGCTACTTCTTCGTAAGTCACGAGAGGCATCGGGCCCGCGCCGCCATCACGGTGGCAGTTCTGACAGCTGCGCTGCAGAATCGGCTCGATATCTTTGTGGAAAGTGACTTCGTCTTGCGCTGAAACAGCGCCGGCGAATGACATCGAAAGGGTCATTGCGAGCGCGCTGAGAGCGGATTTAGCGGTGAAGTTGCGCATAATTTAGCGCCTCCTAGTAAAGTGTAGAACGATTGAACTGTGAAGAGACACGCGCCCGAGCGAAATGACCCGACACGTATCTTGTTAACTCTCCGAAGATAGCATTGAAAAGGGGCTATTTGGAAGAGGTTGGAACGTTTGGCTGCACGCTTTATGCACCGCGCTCGGGGCCTTTTAGCAGCGCCCAGAGATTGCTGCTCGCCAGCAGACTGGCAAAAACAACAATTAAAGAAAGACAAAACCATTGCAGTGCGTAAGACAAGTTCTGATCGACATCGGCGCTCACAGCCGGCCAGTGTCTCGCCAAAGCACCGTCCTGATCTGCAGTCAGCCTAACTTCGAATGGCCAGATGTCCTCCCCCAAGAGCTGACTGACGATCT
>Ga0228622_1001450_pt1 | contig 10324 bp, 9 predicted proteins | sample 26DmetaG_FD_186035 | JGI IMG/M metagenome (GOLD analysis project Ga0228622, IMG submission 186035) | Seawater microbial communities from Monterey Bay, California, United States - 26D | ecosystem: Environmental > Aquatic > Marine > Coastal | place: USA: California | collected 2016-10-01
CAAGGATGAAACCCTCCTGCGTGCGTAATGGCACGTGGAAGACGCCGAGCGCCGAGATCAACACGAACGTGACGCAGCCCAGAAAAACGGTGGACCGCAGGGATAGCGCCGTTGCCGAAATAGTGACCGGAGCGATGAATAATAGGGCGAAGGGGTTGTTCAATCCGCCCGTCAGAAACAGCAGAAATGTCAGTTGAGCCACGTCGAACAGCAGTGTGAGCATTGCGTCGCGGTCGCTGAGGCGCTGGTTCACGGGGAACACAGTCATCGCGAGCAAATTGGCGATGACCGATGATCCGACCGCCAAAAAACACAGGCCTAATTCTACGCGCAGAGTTAGGAAAAAGCTTGCAATAACAAGGGTGACCGTTTGGCCTAGTACAGCCAACCAGCGCAGGTTGATCAGCGTCCGCAATCGAATACGATCATCTCGCGCGCCGCCGGAAAAGGGGTTGTCTGCCATGCTCATGGCTCCGAAGGGAGGGTGCGGGGCGGCGAGACGCAAGGGTTTTTTAACAATGATGATGCGGTTTTGTGCCTCGGGGCATTTGACCAATGTGTTAATTCCTCATAGCGTGCATGAAAAAAACAGCCCAGGAGTGACCGCAATGGCTGAAAATGAAGCAAGGGATTTGGGGGCCGATCGGACGCTGTTATTGGTGGACGACGATGAACCGTTTCTGAGAAGACTAGAGCGCGCGATGGACAAGCGCGGCTTTGAGGTTGAGGCCGCCAGCAGCGTCGCTGCGGGTATCGCTATTGCGACAGCGCGCCCGACTGCATACGCCGTCGTCGACTTGCGGCTTGAGGATGGCAACGGGCTGGATGTTGTTGAAACGCTGCGTGAAAAGCGACCCGATGCGCGTATCGTGGTTTTGACCGGCTATGGGGCGATTGCGACTGCTGTTGCGGCCGTCAAAATCGGCGCGACAGATTACCTGAGCAAGCCTGCGGATGCGAATGATATCACCAATGCGCTGTTGGCCAAGGGCGATGAACTGCCTCCACCACCCGATAACCCCATGAGCGCGGATCGTGTCCGTTGGGAGCATATTCAGCGGGTGTATGAGCTGTGTGATCGCAATGTCTCAGAGACCGCGCGGCGTCTGAACATGCACCGGCGCACGCTTCAGCGTATTTTGGCGAAACGCTCACCGCGATAGCGTTGATATTACTGAGAATTAACGCAGCATGGCGCTCATTAAGATTTGAGCGCTATGCAGTACATTAATAACTGGCCTTAAAGAAGCTTGCTAAACCGTTGATTTAGCGATGCGATGCCAGTCATAAGTGGCTCAACAACCATCGTTTAAAGAGCCGTAAGCGCTGTGTTTCGGCGTCCTCTGGGTGGACGATCCAATAGCCAAGACCCTCTGTCGGTTTGGCGAAAACCTCGACTAATGTGCCATCTGCTAGATCGCGTCCGATAAGCGACCGCGATTGGATCGAAAAGCCCAATCCGCTGCGCACAGCCGCGAGTACAAGCCCATTCGTCGCGAACGTCCGCATCCGAATATCGGGCGCGTGAAAGCCAAAGTCGCGCACAAGCACATGGTGTTCGCCCGGTATGTCGTTGGTCACCCACATGACATCGCCCAGCTCTGCCATGTCGCGTACTGGCTGTGCCGGCGCCAACTGAGGGGCTGCGACGACGATGAATTCTCCGGTCAACAATGGCGTGGCGGTCAGGCCGGGCCACGCGCCGTGCCCGTAACGAACCGCGCAATCCACAAGGTCGGTTTTGAAGTTAACCAATGCATTGTTTGGCAAGATCGCCAGCTCAATATTGGGGTGTTTCGCCCAAAAGTCCGAGACGCGGGGCATTAACCAATTTTCTGCAAATGCCAGTGTGCAGGACAATGTGAATGGGTGCATCGCGGTGATATCGGACAGGCGTGCGCAGCCCGCGGCGATTGTGTCAAACCCTTCGGTTAAGTGCGTGGCCAGCAGCGCGCCTTCGGGCGTGGGGGCCATGCCTTGGCCAGCGCGGGTCATGAGGGTTTGGCCAAAGTGTTTTTCGAGCGCGCGGACATGTTGCGCGATTGCTGCGTGCGTGACGTTGAGCGTACGAGCCGCCTCAGAATAGCTGCCCGTGCGCACAGCAGCATCGAAGGCCCGCAATGCGGGAAGAGAAGGAAGCGCGCGCCAGTCAATCATAGATGTAAGTTACACTTACATCTTCGAAATTGTCGAGAGTCGCTTTTAGCAAGGGCACAAGGGTACATCAAAGACAGATTTGCCATAGGGGGCCATGATGTTTACGAAAGCTCTTGAGATATTTTTTCCCGCAGCTCGTCCCACACACTGGGAGGTGCCACGGTGTGCCAGGCGCCCATGCCTAACAGACCCGGATACAGCCTATAAAATCCATCTAGGTCAGTGGAGCCTTTATCGTTAAAGGTCGAAGCGTTTCCAAACCTTATCAACGATTTTCCCGTCATCTAGCTGATAGCCCTCAACATACTTCCAATCCCGAAAGCCGCGAGATTGATAGTAGGGCAGGCCGCTTTCGTTGTCGGCGCGGATATGGGCATTGATCCATTTGTACCCGAGTTTTGAGGCGGCTTTCTTGGTCGCCTCAAATAGCGCAGAACCGATGCCCATCCCGGATTTATCTTGCGCGACGTAGGTGCCGATGTCGCATGCGTCGTCTGGAATTTGATCCCATGGTGCGATCAATTGGAACCCTACGATGTCACCCCCACTTTCAGCGACTGTCCAAGCAGACCGCGCGGGGGCTTTGGCCATCCAGCCGCGGATAAACTCGGCATCCACAGTCTGTGTCAATGCCGTGGTGCCGCCGGTTTCAATGATGGGGTTCAGTAGAGCGGCCATTGCGGCGGCGTCAAACAGCTGGGCTGGGCGTGTGGCGATCATAGGGCCTCCATCAATTGGGCGTGGCGTGCAGTGAATGCGTGGCGGACCTCCAGTGGTGGGCGCAACGCGATGCTTAGGCCTTCGGTGATCGCGGGGTCTGGGGCGCCAAACAATTTGTCCGCCTCTGCCTGCGTAAAGCCCGCAATTTGCGTCGCCTCTAACCACGCGCTGATGCGGTCGGCCTTTTTGATCTGTTTCTTGACGGCGGCCGGGACCTGCGCGGGCACTCCAAACCGGATGTGAATGGCTGCCTGTAGTTTGTCGTCCAGCTTGCCATACCCAGTGCCAACTGCGGCCTTTACCGGGGAAATCATATCGCCGATCACATATTCAGGTGCGTCATGCAAAAGGGCGGCCAGTTGCCATTTCACCGGAGCATCCGGGTTCAGCCGTGAATAAAGCGTTTCAACCAAAAGGGAGTGTTCAGCCACGGAATATGCGTAGTCGCCTTGGGTTTGGCCATTCCAGCGCGCTACGAACGCGAGGCCATGAGCGATGTCCTCAACCTCAATATCCATCGGAGTGGGGTCGAGCAGATCAAGGCGACGCCCCGAGAGCATACGTTGCCAAGCGCGGGCAGGTCGGGCCATGTCTACCTCATTCCTTAATCAGCGATGCGCGACGGCATGGCTGACGGTTTTTTGTGCAATCACCATGGTCACACTCTGTTCGGCACGCAAGGTTAGGCGCCAGACCGCCGCGGTCATGCGCAACCATAGACCCTACATGTTTTCAGTGTTATGGCCCCCGTCAAGAAGATCAACCCGAGAGGAGCCGCCCGGATGGCGCTTGATTATATCATAAAAGACATCGCTTTGGCCGCATTCGGTCGCAAAGAATTGGACATCGCTGAGACCGAGATGCCCGGCCTGATGGCCCTGCGTGAGGAATACGGCGCATCCCAGCCACTCGCCGGGGCGCGCATCGTGGGCTCGCTGCACATGACAATCCAGACAGGCGTTCTGATTGAAACGCTGGTCGCACTGGGTGCGGATGTCCGCTGGGCGTCGTGCAACATTTTCTCAACCCAAGATCACGCAGCTGCCGCTATCGCCGAAGCCGGTGTGCCGGTTTTTGCCATCAAGGGCCAAACCCTTGAGGAGCATTGGGACTACTTGGACAAGTCGTTCATGTTCGCTGAAGGCCCGAACCTGATCCTTGATGATGGTGGCGACGCGACGCTCTACATCCTGCTTGGCGCCCGCGCAGAGGCCGGTGAAGAGATCATCCCCGTACCGCAGTCCGAGGAAGAAGCTGTCATCAAAGCCCAAATCGCCAAGCGTTTAGCCGCGAGCCCCGGTTGGTTCACCAAGATGAAAGAACAGATCCGCGGCGTATCCGAGGAAACGACAACTGGCGTACACCGTCTGTATGACCTGCACAAAAACGGCCAGCTGCCCTTCCCCGCGATCAACGTGAACGATTCCGTCACCAAGTCGAAGTTCGACAACAAATACGGCTGTAAGGAATCGCTCGTTGACGGCATCCGTCGCGCCACGGACACAATGCTGGCTGGCAAGGTCGCGGTTGTGTGTGGTTACGGCGACGTTGGCAAAGGGTCTGCGGCATCCCTGCAAGGTGCGGGCGCGCGGGTCAAAGTGACCGAGGCTGACCCCATTTGCGCGCTGCAAGCCGCGATGGACGGTTTTGAGGTCGTTCTGTTGGAGGACGTCGTATCCTCGGCGGATGTGTTCATCACCACGACCGGTAACAAAGACGTGATCCGCATCGAACACATGCGTGAGATGAAGGACATGGCGATCGTTGGCAACATCGGTCACTTCGACAATGAAATCCAAGTTGCGGCACTGAAAAACCACAAGTGGACGAACATCAAAGATCAGGTGGATATGATCGAGATGCCTTCGGGCAGCCGCTTGATTCTGCTGTCGGAAGGTCGTCTTTTGAACCTTGGCAACGCAACGGGCCATCCATCGTTCGTGATGTCCGCATCCTTTACCAACCAAGTGTTGGCGCAGATTGAGCTGTGGACCAAGGGTGACGAATACCAGCCCGGCGTCTTTATCCTGCCCAAGCATCTGGATGAAAAAGTGGCCGCGCTGCACCTTGCTAAAATCGGCGTGAAACTAACGAAGCTTTCCAAGGATCAGGCCGACTACATCGGTGTGGCCCAAGAGGGTCCTTTCAAGCCCGAGCACTATCGTTACTAAGCCATTTGAAATGGTTTTCTGCGGGGTCCCAGCTTGGGGCCCCGTTTTTTGTGCGTGGCCTTTGGTTAATTTCTCTCTTTGAGAACCGCGGAACAGCGGCTAGCGTGGCATGGCCGCTCCAATTAGGGCGGATGCATGATCCAACAGCTGGGAGACCAAATATGGGTAAGCGCGACGAATTGATTGCAAAATACGCAGATGATTTGAAAACAAAAATTGGTGTAGAGCCTGACATGGACCTTTTGGAAAAGGTCACGATTGGGTGCGGGCCAGCCATTTACAATGCCGATGCGGCGACGGTGGCCTCCTCTCAAGAGGCTGAACTTGAGACTGTAAAAAACAACTTTTTGATCAAAAAGCTGGGGTTGGCTGACAGCCCTGAATTGATGGACGGTATCAATGCCGTGATCGAACAATACGGAAAATCCGAGCGGAATAAGTATCGCGCGGTGGTGTATTATCTGCTGACCAAGCACTTTGGCAAAGAAGCCGTCTACGCGTAGATCGCACGATAGGCTGACACCAAGGCCACGCCTTTGCGCGTGGCCTTTTGCGTAACTTACAACAAATCCTTCCTACTATGGTTTTGATTTGCCTCGGGCTTTGGGTTAGTGAATGCGTGTCCGGACCAGTATGGCCGGGCCCTCAGTTACGCGCCTCAGCTTGCAGGCGCCAAGTCCGCGGGTGGTGCAGTCGAGCACGCGGGTGGCAGGAGGGTCCCGGGGGGTCGGGACCCTCCTATTTTGTTTGTCGCGTTTCGTGCGGACTTGCAGCGCGCACAAATAATCCCCAAATATTTTGTGAGGCTCGCCGAGCTGTGTGCCAAGATGGGCGCGGCAAGGGTGGGTGCTTTGAGAAGGAGTAGTGCTCATGGACTTGGAGAAGTTCACGGAGCGGTCGCGCGGTTTTTTGCAGGCTGCTCAAACGATTGCGATGCGCGAAAGCCATCAGCAACTGGCCCCCGAACATTTGCTAAAGGCGTTGATGGACGATGATCAGGGGATGGCGTCTAACTTGATATCGGCCGCTGGTGGCAACGCAAAACGCGTGGCCGAGGCCGTTGATAGTGCTATTGCTAAGCTGCCCAAGGTCAGCGGTGACAGTGGCCAGACCTACATGGATCGCACGCTCGGGCAGGTTCTGTCCGAGGCCGAAAAGCTCAGCAAAAAGGCCGGCGATAGTTTCGTCACGGTTGAGCGGATTTTGATGGCGCTCAACATGGTGAAATCCAAAGCCAAGGATGCCTTGGATGCGGGTGGTGTGAATGCGCAAGGCTTGAACGCCGCGATCAATGATATCCGCAAGGGCCGCACCGCCGATAGCGCCTCTGCGGAGGACAGTTATGAGGCGTTGAAAAAGTACGCAACTGACCTGACTGAGGCGGCGCGCGCAGGACGCATTGATCCTATCATCGGGCGGGACGAAGAAATCCGCCGCGCGATGCAAGTGCTGAGCCGCCGGACCAAAAACAACCCCGTTCTGATCGGTGAGCCCGGCGTTGGCAAAACCGCCATCGCCGAGGGTTTGGCCCTTCGGATCATCAACGGTGACGTGCCGGAGTCGCTGCGCAACAAGACGCTGATGGCACTTGATATGGGCGCGCTGATTGCTGGTGCGAAATACCGTGGTGAGTTTGAGGAACGGCTCAAGGCAGTGCTGAACGAAGTGACCTCGGCTGCTGGCGAAATCATCCTGTTTATCGATGAGATGCACACGCTTGTCGGCGCGGGTAAATCCGACGGTGCGATGGATGCGGCGAATCTGATCAAACCCGCGTTGGCCCGGGGGGAGTTGCATTGTATCGGCGCCACCACCCTCGATGAGTATCGCAAATACGTCGAAAAAGACGCGGCGCTGGCCCGGCGTTTCCAAACGCTGATGGTCGAAGAGCCGACTGTGCCGGACACGATTTCGATCCTGCGTGGCATTAAGGAAAAGTATGAACTGCACCACGGTGTGCGGATTTCCGACAGCGCGCTGGTCGCTGCCGCAACGCTTTCGCAGCGCTATATCACGGACCGTTTTCTGCCCGATAAGGCGATCGATTTGGTGGATGAGGCCGCGTCGCGCCTGCGGATGGAGGTCGACAGCAAGCCCGAGGAATTGGACGCGCTGGACCGTGACATCCTGCAAAAGCAAATCGAGGTAGAGGCCCTGCGTCTTGAGGACGACACCGCTTCTCAGGATCGGTTGAAAAAGCTAGAGGCCGAGGTCGCAGACCTGCAACAGCAGTCCGCTGAGATGACCGCCCAGTGGCAGGCCGAGCGTGACAAGCTCGAAAGCGCGCGTGGGTTGAAGGAGCAGTTGGATCGGGCTCGTGTCGATCTGGATGCAGCCAAGCGCGAAGGTAATTTGGCCCGTGCGGGGGAGCTGTCCTACGGCGTGATCCCGCAATTGGAAAAGCAGCTGTCTGATGCCGAAAACCGTGAAGATGAGGTCCTTGTGGAGGAAGCCGTGCGCCCCGAGCAAATCGCCTCTGTGGTGGAGCGGTGGACCGGCGTGCCTGTGTCCAAGATGCTAGAGGGCGAGCGCGAAAAGCTGCTCCGGATGGAGGAAGAAATTGCCTCACGCGTGATTGGGCAGACCCAAGCGGTGACCGCCGTCGCCAATGCTGTGCGCCGTGCGCGTGCGGGTCTGAACGATGAAAACCGTCCCTTGGGCAGCTTTCTGTTCCTCGGCCCAACTGGTGTGGGCAAGACCGAGTTGACCAAGGCTTTGGCTGAGTTCCTGTTCGATGATGACAATGCGATGGTGCGCATTGATATGTCCGAATTCATGGAAAAACACGCGGTTTCGCGGCTGATCGGCGCGCCTCCGGGGTATGTTGGCTACGATGAGGGCGGCGTCCTGACAGAGGCCGTCCGGCGCAGACCCTATCAGGTCGTTCTGTTCGATGAGGTCGAAAAGGCCCACCCAGATGTGTTCAACGTTCTGCTTCAGGTGTTGGATGATGGGGTGCTGACCGATGGTCAGGGTCGCACTGTCGACTTCAAACAAACGCTGATTATTCTGACCTCGAACTTGGGTGCACAGGCGCTGAGCCAACTTCCCGACGGTGCCGACGCAGCGGAGGCCAAGCGCGATGTGATGGATGCGGTCCGGGGTCATTTCCGGCCTGAATTCCTGAATCGTCTGGATGAAACGATCATCTTTGATCGTTTGGCGCGTGCCGACATGAATGGCATCGTCGATATCCAACTGCATCGCCTGACCAAGCGGCTCGCAGGGCGCAACATCGTGCTCGAACTGGATAACGCGGCCAAGACATGGCTTGCGGATGAGGGTTACGACCCGGTGTTCGGCGCCCGTCCGTTAAAGCGCGTGATCCAGCGCAGTTTGCAGAACGAGCTGGCGGAGATGATCCTATCGGGTGATGTGGCCGACGGCGCGGTGGTGCCAGTTAGTGCCAGCAGTGATGGTCTGCTTGTGGGGGACCGGATCGCCCGAAGCGACCGCCAACCGCCCCAAGAGGCCGTTGTGCATTAATTGCGAGACGAGGCCCAGAACCGCTGGGCCTCGTTCATTTTATGGGGTGGCGATGTATCTGGAAACAAGCGAGCAGCTGGACGTTTTGCATTCTATGCAGGAAGTCTTGTGGCAATTGCAGCGTGATGAAAAGAACCGCACTAACCTAAAATGGGCTACGATTGCACTGTGTAATGCGCTCAATAGCATGCTCGTGTGCAATCTTTCAGGTAGTATGCAGGTTGGCGCTTTGCGCCAAAATGATGCTTTTGCTGAAATACAGCGTTTGAATAACCGGAACCGATCACCCCCCAAAAGCTAAAACTCGCAGGGCCGCATGACTTATTGGAGCGTGTACGGGGATTGTCTAGCCGAATGGAATCTGCGGATCCTAACATCCAAATCCCTGAATCGGAGGTGCTAAGCTTTCGGGAGGTATTCTCGGTCCGAAACCAGTTTATGCATTTCGAGTCCCAAAGCTGGCTCATTCAGGTGGACTGGCTTTTGACACACATTTCGACTGGTTCACGCTTGGCTGAGCGTATCGCGACGGACGGCTATTCATTGCGACACCTGTCCCAACAGCAACAGATTGAAGTTCGAAACATATGTCCAAAAGTTAAGGCAAGATGCTCGGAGCTGCAGGTTAAGCACATATGAAAAGGCCCCGGATCGCTCCGGGGCCTTCGTCTTGTGAGCTGTCTGAGGCAAGCAGACAGATAGCCTTACATGTCGGCGGGCAGGATCACCTTGTCGATGACGTGGATGACACCGTTCGATGTCTCGATGTCAGCGGTGGTGACGTTCGCGTCGTTGATCATCACGCCATTGTCGAGGTCGATTGTGATCTCACCGCCCTGTACCGTGGCGGCTTTCATGTCGTCCACAAGATCGGTGGACATCACTGTGCCAGGCACGACGTGATAGGTCAGAACCGCGATCAGTTGCTCTTTGTTCTCAGGCAAGAGCAGGCTTTCGACCGTGCCTGCGGGCAGGGCGGCAAAGGCCTCATCGGTGGGGGCGAACACGGTGAACGGGCCTTCGGATTTCAATGTGTCCACTAGGTCGGCCGCGCTGACGGCGGCGACAAGCGTTTCAAAGGTACCTGCGCCGACGGCGGTGTCGACGATGTCCTTTTTGCCCATGCTGCCAGCAAAGGCAGGCAGGGTCAGGGCGGTTGTGGCGGCGATGGCAAGTGCTGCAGTGCGAAGCATAATTTAATTCCCTTTTGTTGTTTGGCCGCCGATAATCGGCAGGCTCGTGTGCAAAAAACACACAAGACAAATTGGGGCGAAAATATAGGTTTCAAGGGCGCACACTTGGCCGTAAGCGGCGATTTGCCGGTTTTGGGGTCACGTTCATGTGAGCAGGCGGGAGCAGAATTGAGCCCTTGTGAACCATATGGGCGCGTATCACTGTTCGATCAATGGCTTGGAGTTCGACATGATTTTTATGGAAACCGCCGCGTGGGCGTTGCAGATTTTGGCGCTGTTGTTCGTGTTGATTATCGGCGTGATGGTCGCTGCTGGGTTGGTTCTGTTCGTCATCGACCGGTCCCAAACCTCCGACGCGATCCGGCGCAATTACCCCGTGATCGGTAGGTTTCGCCATATTTTCTCCGAACTGGGCGAATTCTTTCGCCAGTATTTCTTTGCGATGGATCGAGAGGAACTGCCCTTCAATCGCGCGCAGCGGGATTGGGTCAAACGGGCCAGTGAGGGCGAAAGCAACACGATTGCCTTTGGCTCGACCCGCAACATTTCGGCGCCGGGGACACCCCTGTTCGTGAACAGCCCCTTTCCCCCGCTTGA
>Ga0228622_1001456_pt1 | contig 10298 bp, 9 predicted proteins | sample 26DmetaG_FD_186035 | JGI IMG/M metagenome (GOLD analysis project Ga0228622, IMG submission 186035) | Seawater microbial communities from Monterey Bay, California, United States - 26D | ecosystem: Environmental > Aquatic > Marine > Coastal | place: USA: California | collected 2016-10-01
ACCACGTTTGTTCGTGTGCATCATGGCTACAATAATATTATCTGCAGAGGCTACTAAATCCATAGCACCACCCATACCTTTTACCATTTTACCTGGAATCTTCCAATTGGCAATGTCTCCATTTTCTGAAACTTCCATCGCTCCTAAAATTGTTAAATGGACATGCTTTCCTCTGATCATTGAAAAACTAGTTGCAGAATCAAAAAAGCTTGCTCCTGGCATTGTAGTAATTGTTTGCTTTCCTGCATTTATAATATCGGCATCTTCTTCTCCTTCATAAGGAAATGGCCCCATCCCAAGAACACCATTTTCACTCTGAAATTCGACTTCAATATCGTCTCTTACAAAATTGGCAACAAGGGTAGGAATCCCAATTCCTAAGTTTACATAATAACCGTTTTTTACTTCTTTTGCTATTCTTTTAGCTATTCCGTTTTTATCTAACATACTAACTTCTTTTTCTAACGGTTCTTTGCTCTATTCTTTTATCAAACTTCTCTCCTTGAAAAATTCGTTGCACAAAGATTCCAGGTGTATGAATTTGATTAGGATCTAAAACTCCCAGAGGGACTAACTCTTCAACCTCTGCGACAGTTATTGTTGCTGCTCCACACATTAATGGATTAAAATTACGAGCAGTTCCTTTAAATATTAGATTTCCTGCGGCATCTCCTTTCCAAGCTTTCACAAAAGCAAAATCAGCCTTAAAAGCCGGCTCTAAAACATGCATTTTTCCATTAAACTCTCTGGTTTCTTTACCTTTTGCAACTTCAGTACCATAACCAGCAGGTGTATAAAAGGCAGGGAAACCTGCTTGAGCAGCTCTGCATTTTTCGGCTAAAGTACCTTGTGGTGTTAATTCTACTTCTAATTCTCCAGACAACATTTGTCTTTCAAACTCATCATTTTCTCCTACATATGAAGAAATCATTTTATTTATTTGTTTGTTTTGTAATAATAGTCCTAATCCAAAATTATCAATACCTGCATTATTAGAAATGCATGTTAAATTTTCAATTCCTAATCTAACCAACTCTGAAATTGCATTTTCTGGTATACCACATAAGCCAAAGCCTCCTAACATGAATGTCATGTTATTTGTAACTCCTAAGAGTGCTTCTCTAACATTATTTACTTTTTTATTAATCATTTTTTCTTTTTTTGAATTCAAACACCTGTTAAAATAGAAGTCAATCAGTATTAAAAATCTGTATCATCATCTTCTGATGGTCTTTTTTTAATTGAATTTTTTTTGTCTACAGGTTCTTTGCCGCAATTTGTATCTATTCCTACATACTCAGGTTTTTCAAAATCTTCTTCACTAATATTTAAGCTTTTGTCTGCATATACTTTCTTCATAAATAATGCCCAAGTTGGAAGTGACATCGTAGCTCCTTGACCCTCTGCAATATTTTCAAAATGAACAGCTCTATCTTCACCACCTGTCCAAACACCTGTGGCTAAATTGGGCACAACTCCCATAAACCATCCATCTGTATGATTTTGAGTAGTTCCAGTTTTACCGGCTATTGGATTGGTGAATTTATAAGGAAACCCAGTAATAATATCTTTGTAGTAATGTGCTGAAGTTCGAAGTCTTACTCCAGAGCCGGCTGTGGTTACCCCTTTTAATAATTCTAATACAACATAGGCAGATTCTTCACTCAAAACTTCTTTAGTCTCTGGAGTAAAATCTGCTAAGACTGTTCCATTTTTATCCTCAATACGTAATAACATGTTGGGTTCAACTCGCATCCCTTTGTTGGCAAAAGTTGCATAAGCACCAGTCATTTCCATCAGAGATAATTCTACAGAACCAAGGGCAATTGAGGGTGATTTAGGTACCCTGCTTTCTATACCTGCCGATTTTGCTAAACGTACTACATTTTCTGGAGTTACCATATCTATTAATCTAGCTGATATAACATTAATAGATTTTGCTAAAGCATCCTTTAAAGAAATTTCACCTCCATATTTTTCACCAGAATTTTTTGGAGTCCAAGCCTTCGGGATCCCAAACCTTCCTTTTGGAATGGTATAAGGTGTATTGGAAAAATTTTCACATGGAGATAAGCCTAACTGATTTATAGCAGTAGCATATACGAAGGGTTTAAATGTAGAACCAACTTGCCTTTTCCCTTGTTCTACATGATCGTATTTAAAGTATTTATGATTTATACCGCCAACCCAAGCTTTAATGTGTCCAGTTTGTGGTTCAATAGATAATAATCCTGATCTTAAAATGGATTTGTAATATGTAATAGAATCATTTGGAGACATAATGGTGTCTACTTCTCTTTGATTATTCCATGAGAAAACTCTCATATCAGTTGATGCATTAAAAGCGGAGTCTATTTGTTTGCCTGAATATCCATTTTTTTTCATCCTTCTGTATCGATCAGATCTTTTTCTTGCTCTATTATAGATACCATCTATTTGCTCCTCTTCTAAATCATAAAATGGAGCTGTTTCGTTTTTTTGTTGTTCTTTGAAAAAATAGCTTTGAAGGTTAGCCATATGTTCTTGAACTGCCTCTTGAGCGTATTGTTGCATCCTAGAATCTAAGGTCACATAAATCTTTAATCCATCTCTATTAATATTATAAGATTCTCCATTAGGTTTTGGATTATTTTTTACCCATTTTTTTAAGTATCCACGAAGGTACTCTCTAAAGTAGGTAGCCAACCCGTCATTATGACTTTCTGGAGTAAAATTTATCTTTAATGGTAAGTTTTGAAGTGAATCTTTTTCTTCTTGAGAGATAAACTCATTCTTTGCCATCTGAGCAAAAACTACATTTCTTCTGGTTAGGGATTTCTTTTTGGAAATCTCTCTATTAGGGTTAAACTGACGTGGGTTTTTTAACATAGCAACTAAAATTGCCGACTCTTGGACATCTAAATCTTTGGGTTCTTTACCAAAATATATTCTAGAAGCCGAACGAATCCCAATGGCATTAAAGAGAAATCCTTGAGTATTTAAATACATAGCAATGATTTCATTTTTAGTATACTGCCTTTCTAACTTGGTAGCTACAATGTATTCCTTTACTTTTTGAGTTAATCTTTTTAGCGTACTACTGGATCCACCTTTATTAAACAAGTTTTTTGCTAATTGTTGAGTAATTGTACTAGCTCCACCGCCTTTCCCAAGTTTTACGATAGCTCTTGCCAATCCTCTAAAATCTATTCCTGAATGTTCATAGAATCTTTCATCTTCAGTTGCAATTAAAGCATGTACAAGATTATCTGGAAGATCTTTAAAACCTACAGGAGTTCTATTTTTAAATGCATATTTCCCTAGAGTTACCCCATCGGAAGAAATCACTTCAGTTGCTAAATTTTTTTCTGGATTCTCTAATTCTTCAAACGTTGGCAGTGTTCCAAAAACACCCCATGATGCTAATAAGAATACTAGTGAAACAGATATGAAACCTCCTAAAACCAACATCCAAAACCGTATGATGTGTTTTTTAAAATTTGTTTGTTTCTTTTTCTTCATCCTAATTTACTTTTTCAATTCTTAGCCCAACATCTGAAATTCCCTGTAATTGACTAACTCCGTTAACCTTACCATTTTTTCTCATAGCTTGCCATATTGAAAAAGAATACTGGCCTGAAATTGGGAAAATAATATTTTCTTTCAAAAGAAGTTTACTGTGTTTGATTTCTGAAATTCCTTTTCCTAAAAATTTTCCATTTTTATCTGTCATTTCGTATTGAAGTGTATCTACAATTTTCTTGCCATTTGGAAAAACTACATGGGTAATTAAATAGATATTACTGAATTGGTAATTCTTATTGTTTCTGATATTAATGTAAACGTTTTTTCTTGAAAGTGTATCATTAATTTGAAACTTGAAGCCTAGAGAATCTGCTTGTGACCAGCTGTTTTTTTTTAGTGCTTTATATTCATCAAAAACCTGATTGGAATCACAAGAAACAAAAGCAAATACTATTCCTAAAACAAGAATTAATCTCTTACTATTTTTGATTACTATTACCATTTGATTTAGGTTTTCTTCTCTTGTTTTGTGGCTTATTCTGATTATTATTTCTTTTCTGGGCGTTTGGTGATTTAGTATTTGACTGATTAGATTTCTTCGATTTTTGTTGCCTTTTAGAATGAGAAGACTTAGCGCCTACAGCCGCTTTATTTCTATTTTTATTTTTTCTATTCCTTCTTCTGCTCTTTTTTGGAGCATCAAAACGAGTAAGACTGTCTTGACCAACTACATTTTCAAAATCTACTGTAACTAGCTCTTCAATTTCAGATTCATATTCCTCTAAAGGAATAGCAACTTCATTATTTTTATTTAAATCAATAATTTCTAATACCTGCTCTAAACTCAGTTTAAACCATTTGGCTCTATTTTCTTTATAGGTATACCAAAGTGTCTTTTTAAAAATATCCATTTTCACAAATTCTGCATCTCCTTTTTCAGTCTTTAAAATTTTTTCTTGTTTTGGAAAATCATTTAAAGCATCTAAATAGGTGTCTAATTCAAAATTTAAACAACATTTTAATTTACCACATTGACCCGCTAATTTTAGTGGATTCAGAGATAACTGCTGATATCTAGCTGCTGTTGTTGTTACTTTTCTGAAATCTGTAAGCCATGTTGAACAACATAATTCTCTTCCACAAGAACCAACACCTCCAAGACGAGCAGCTTCCTGCCTGGCTCCTACTTGTTTCATTTCTACTCTAATTGAAAAAGCACCTGCTAAATCTTTGATGAGTTGTCTAAAGTCTACTCGAGTATCTGCTGTGTAGTAAAAAGTTGCTTTGTTGCCATCTCCCTGATATTCAACATCAGAAAGTTTCATTTTTAAGCCCAATCTCCCTAATATTTCTCTCCCTCTTTTTTGAGTTTCTAATTCTCGATTTCGAGCTTTTTCCCAAACTTCAATATCTCTTTGGGAAGCTTTTCGATAAATTTTCTTTACATCTTCGCTTTCATGAGATACTTTCCTTTTTTTCATCTGTACCTTCACCAGTTCTCCACCCAAAGAAACAATCCCGATATCATGACCAGGCGATCCTTCAACCGCAACCACGTCTCCCATAGAGATGGTTAAATTTTCTGTATTCTTATAAAAATGCTTTCGCCCGTTCTTAAAGCGTACTTCATAAATATTAAAAGGAGTTTCATTACTTGGTAAAGTCATATTTGACAACCAATCAAAAACTGATAATTTTTCACAACCTCCGGTTGTGCAACTTCCATTGCTCCTGCATCCTTTTGGTTTACCGTCTTCCCCAGTACCACAACTTCCACATGCCATAAAATAATATATTTATAGAAGCTAAGCTTCTTAGAGTTCTTATAAATTTTAGCTAAATTAATGTCAATTAGCTCAACAGAATACACTGTAAAGATTATTATAATATAAAATTAGAAATGTATTTTGTAAAGAGTAAATATAAGGAATCTATCACAATCATTTAATTGTAAAAAGGATAAAAAATAAGCCCTGAATTTATCGCGAAAATCTGTGCTATTTTATTTCTTAAACTTTAACTTTTCTGACCTCCCTTTTTTAAAGATTTTATTGCTGGCTTGTTTACCTTTTCTGAGTAATTTTTGCTGTTCATACGACAATTGAATGACCTCTTGACATTCAGAAGAACAAGTATTCTCCATCTTTTCTGAACAATCAGAACACTGAATAAATAATAAATGACATGCTTCATTTGCACAATTCACATGATTGTCACAAGGGCTTCCACATTGGTGGCAGTTGGCAATTACATCCTCTGATATTTTCTCTGCTCTTCGATGGTCAAATACAAAGTTTTTACCAATAAACTTATTTTCTAATCCTTCAGATTTTACTTGCCTTGTGTATTCTATAATTCCTCCCTCTAGTTGAAAAACATTTTTAAATCCTTTGTGCTTATAATATGCCGAAGCTTTCTCACATCGAATACCTCCTGTACAATACATCAATAGATTTTTATCATTTTTATTACTTTTTAATTCTTCCTCAATGATATCCAATGAGTCACGGAATGTATCAACATCAGGAGTAATTGCTCCATCAAAATGACCAATTTCACTTTCATAATGATTTCGCATGTCTACACAAATAGTGTTAGAATCCTCTAACATCCTATTAAATACTTCTGCGTTTACATGAATTCCTTTTGCAGTTACATCAAATGTTTTATCATCCAAACCATCGGCAACTATCTTGTCTCTAACTTTTACTTTTAATTTTAAAAATGATTTATTGTAGTGCTCAATAGCTACATTTAATCGAATTCCTTTTAAAAAAGAAATTGCATCTAATTGATCTTTTAAGGCTAAAAAATTCTCTGAGGGAACTGATAATTGAGCATTGATCCCCTCAAAGGAAACATAGGTTCTACCCAATACATCCAGAGTATGCCATTCTAAAAATAATTTATCTCTAAATAATTGTGGGTTTTCTATCTTATGGTATTGATAGAATGAAATTGTGATGCGATCTTTTCCAGCCTCATCTATTAATGTAGCGCGTTCTTTAGCGCTTAACTTATTGTACAGTTGCATGCTATACCAAATTCGTTAAACAATCTATTTTGTCTTTTACAGACTTTAACCGCAAAACTACCATAATTTTTAATAGTACGTTGAAAATTCAACATTTCCTTTGTATTTGAAAAATTTTTAAATTTTATCAATTTCTTACCGCTATTAATTGAAGTCTTCAAAACATTTTTTAGCATCTTTGTACCTTGTTAATTAAAAACCTGTGAATTGGGTGTTAAAATGAACCCAATCACGAAAAGAATTAAACTAATATACTATGAAAATCGCTTTAGTGGGTGCTACCGGGATGGTAGGAAATGTTATGCTTCAAGTATTAGCAGAGAGGAACTTTGAGATGACTGAATTAATACCTGTAGCTTCCGAAAGATCTGTTGGGAAACAAATTTCATATAAAAATAAAGAGTATACTATCGTTAGCTTACAAGATGCCGTAAACAAACAGCCAGATATTGCATTATTTTCCGCTGGGGGTGATACTTCTTTAGAATGGGCACCAAAATTTGCAGCAGTTGGAACAACAGTCATCGATAATTCTTCTGCTTGGAGAATGGATCCAGAAAAAAAACTAGTTGTACCAGAAATTAATGGCGATGTTTTAACTAATAATGATAAGATTATTGCCAACCCAAATTGCTCTACCATTCAATTAGTTATGGCGCTCTCTCCTCTGCATTTAAAATATAAAATGAAACGTGTTGTTATTTCTACATATCAGTCTGTTTCTGGAACTGGAGTAAAAGCAGTTCAACAGTTAGATAATGAAGAAGCCGGAATAAAAGGCGAAATGGTATACCCTCACCCTATTGGAAGAAATGCACTACCACATTGCGACATTTTTTTAGATAATGGCTATACGAAGGAAGAAATGAAATTGGTAAAAGAACCTAAGAAAATTTTACGAGACACTTCTTTCTCAATTACTGCCACTGCAGTTAGAATTCCAACATCAGGAGGGCATTCAGAAGCTGTAAATGTTCAATTCCTAAATGATTTTGAAATCGAAGAGGTGCGTGAGTTATTAAGTACAACACCCGGGGTTATTGTTCAAGATGATGTAAAAAATAACATTTATCCAATGCCAATAACTGCACACCAAAAAGATGAAGTTTTCGTGGGTAGAATTAGGCGAGATGAATCTCAAGAAAACTCATTAAATTTGTGGATTGTTTCTGATAACCTCAGAAAAGGGGCAGCAACAAATGCTGTACAAATAGCAGAATATTTAGTTGAAAACAAAATCGTGTAAACATTATGAGTACTTTCCATAAATTATCCATTAAAAATTACATTCAAGAAACCGCAAATGCGGTTTCTCTTATTTTTGATATTCCTGAGCGTTTGAAAGATAATTTTTCCTTCAAAGCAGGGCAATATGTTACCCTAAGAACAACTATAGAAGCTAAAGAAATACGCAGATCTTACTCTATTTGTTCTTCTCCTAATAGTGGTGAGTTAAAAGTTGCCATCAAAAGAGTTGAGAATGGTGTTTTTTCTACTTACGCGATATCCCACTTAAAAACAGGTGATGTAATTGAAGTTCATGAGCCCGAAGGAAAATTTATTTTAGAACCTACAAGAAGTACTAATTATTTAGGTATTGTGGCTGGTAGTGGAATTACACCCGTTTTATCAATGATTAAAACAGTCTTACAACTAGAACCGTCTTCTTCGTTTACATTAATATACGGAAATAAATCTTCAGATGAAACTATGTTTAAAGCCGAATTAGACGCTTTATCTCTAGCTTACGATACAAGATTTAATTTGGAATATGTATTTAGTAGACAGCATGAAGAGGGAACTTTATTTGGAAGAATTGACGAAGGACATACAAACTACTTTATTAAAAATGTTTATAAAAATTGGTCTTTTAAGACTGCTTTTTTGTGTGGCCCAGAGGAAATGATAAAAACTGTTTCAACTACATTAAAAGAAAATCATTACAAAGAATCTCAAATTTTATTTGAATTATTTACAGCATCAATTAATGAAGAAAGCAGTTCTGAAATAAAAGATGGTCAAACAGAAGTTACTGTTTTGCTTGATGATGAAGAGCTCTGTTTCACTATGGATCAAAAAGACGATATTTTAGCTGCTGCTTTAAGAAATAATGTTGACGCACCATACTCTTGCCAAGGAGGTGTGTGTTCCAGTTGTTTAGGGAAAGTAACCCAAGGAACTGCAGTAATGGTTAAAAACAGCATTCTTACTGATGATGAAGTTAACGAGGGATTTATTTTAACCTGCCAGGCACATCCAACTTCATCAAAGATTTCCATTGATTTTGATGATGTCTAAAAAATGTATCTTTAACACATGGATTTATATGACATAAAAAATGCAATTTTTTTTGGGTTCTTTCTTTCTTTTATGATTGGTCCTGTTTTTTTTATGTTAATTCAAACGAGTATTGTAAAAGGTGCAAGAGCTGCCATTGCTTTTAATTTAGGGGTAATTTTAGGGGATGTAACTTTTATCGTGATTGCTTATTTTGGCAGCAGACATTTACTTGAGAGTATAAAAGATGACCCACGTTTATTTTTTATAGGTGGTCTCATTCTAATTGTTTATGGCGCTATCACTTATTTAGACAAATCTGAAAAAAAAGAAATTGAAGAGTCTATAAAATTGCCTGTAAACAACAATTATTTTAAATTAATTTTTAAAGGGTTTTTTTTAAACTTCATTAATATAGGCGTACTTGCATTCTGGTTAGGCTTAATTGTGGTAATAGGACCAACCCTAGACATGAATCCAACACATATTTTTTATTACTTCAGTATTATTATTTGCAGTTATTTTATTACTGATTTGGGTAAAATAGTTTTAGCAAAACAATTAAAAAATAAAATGACCCCATCCGTAGTTTATAGAATAAAACGATTTATGGGTGTCTTATTAATTGTTTTTGGGGTGGGTTTAATGTTAAAAGGATTTCTTCCAAAAGATAACAAGATTAATACACTGTTAGAACAGGTAGATAAAAAATAAAAGCGACATAAAACGTCGCTTTTATTTTTTTAAGCTATAATATTCTTTTACTTCTTATTATCCGATGGATAAATGTCTGCCATCAATTTAGACGGGTCTATTTCTACGGATTTAATTTCTTTTGAAACCTCAAATCTATAGATAGGGTGCGACCAAGACCAATCTTCTAAAATTGTTGCGCTTGTGGGCTTATTCCCTCTCATCATTTGTAAAGGAATGTTAAAATCTTCTGAAGAACCATCTTTATAAGTCACGCTTACATCTATTGGCATTGGCATTTTACCATGCCTTTGTAAAATAATTGTTTTATTTCTAAAACCTCGAACACTATAATCAATTGTATGCGTGGTTTGGGTCCATTCATTTAAATACCAATCTAAATGAATTCCAGAAACTTTCTCCATAGATCTTTTAATATCATTTGGTGTTGGATGTTTAAAACTAAAATCGTTAAAGTATTTTTTAAGTCCTTTCTTAACATTCTCTTTCCCTATAACATACTCTAATTGAGATAAAAATATATTTCCCATACTGTAACTCGCTGTACTGTATGAAGAATTTAAATGATACCTGTCTGCATGGGTTGTTAAAGGTTCTTCTTTTCTGTAGGAAATCATTTTATAATACCTATTGTAGGCCCCTGAATGAGGGTTTTCTATTTTCCTATCTAAAATTTTATTCATCGCAATATTAGAAATATAAGATGTAAACCCTTCATCCATCCATGGATGCTTACTTTCATTACTCGCTAATAAAAACTGAAACCAAG